>Ga0180298_1000001_pt1 | contig 62682 bp, 85 predicted proteins | sample GuaBasSediGuay13_FD_121800 | JGI IMG/M metagenome (GOLD analysis project Ga0180298, IMG submission 121800) | Subseafloor sediment microbial communities from Guaymas Basin, Gulf of California, Mexico - Guay13, Core 4488-10 , 4-6 cm | ecosystem: Environmental > Aquatic > Marine > Hydrothermal...
ATTTAAACTTAGCTACCCACCCGCCTCCCCTTGCGTATCCCCCATCTTAAAAGGCGAGGTTTTGCAATCAAAATAAAATAAAATCCTCATGCATACAGCTGTAAACACACTACACTATAGTACCCTTCTCCTCCTTCTACTACCTGCCTCAATCTTCACATCCTCAAAGACATTAAAAGAAAGCACTTTACCACACTTAGGACACCTCTTACTATACCTGCTGATTACTGTATTCACAGGGAGTACTGTATCCGTGCTCTTAAAAAGAATATACCCACACTTCCTACACTTATACTCTATAGGCATACCGTTCACCAGCTAAGAATCGCATATATTATAATATTGTTAATGAAGACTAAGACAAATCCTAAAGCATATATCAGCGTAAACACTTCTATAAACCTCCTTAACCACGCAATATTGTACTTACACGATCTATAATGACACCACGCTAGAATAGAGAATAGTGCTATCGGTAGTAAGCACTTCACATACAGATACCCTACAACATCTCCACTAAGAAGCATAGCCCTCATATTAGGATTAAGCTCTACAGCTGTAAGCCCACCCCTCGAAGGAGCAGACAAGCATAGTAGAGTACTCGCTAGATCCAAAGCACCACTAAAAAGCATAGCCACAACCGCTAGAACTAGATACCTCCTAGTCCTCATAGCAATAATACTAACACATCCACATTAGATAAAGATATAGTTCAATTTAGGAAATTTAACAACTCTAAAGGAAATACTCAACACTCCCATACCTTTGAATAAGATCTAACGCTCTCTTCAACTTCTCCTCATCATCAATAATAAGAACATTAGCACTCCTCCCACACTTCCTAATCATCCTATACACACTAAAAGGAGTACCATGTCTAAGCCTGTATATTATAATATGAACTTTCTTCTTACCCTTCACCTAAACCCACCTATGATAGAAGTAACAAACATCACTACCCGTTACCCTAGTCCACACTCCCTGAATCCAACACCAATCTCTAACTTCATAACTAATGAATATAATAAAAGTACTAAATCAAAAAGATAAGACATCATGCATACAGCTGTACGCATGAAAAATATTGTCTTACTCTCTACCTTCTACTCTAACTATTCCTAGGTCAGGTGTTAATTCTACAACAAGCTCCCTCACTCTAATCTCAGAACAGGATATAGTACTACGCATATTAAACGTAGCAGAGCACTTCCCACTAGGTAAATCCAAAGTTATAATTCTACCTTCAATAGAGAAGTGACTCCTCTTAGGAAATTCTGGATGCCACTTCTCCCCCTCAATATCTAACCAATCAACCTCCTCTCCCTCAGTCTTAGACATATACGTATTAATACCTATAGAATCCTCGAAAACACATCTAAGTACTATGCTATTCCCTACCTTCTCTGACTTATACCTCCCTCCTAAGTATCTGCAAAACCTTGAAAACTCTCTCCTAATCTTGCTTATATCCACCATAACTATACCCGTAGATAGTTTAGACAGTTTAAATACTTAAAAATGTTCTAATAGGCAATACCTAAAAATTCCTAAGAAATCCTTATTCAAGCTTTGGTGGTTTAAACTCGTAAACAGTCATTTTGTATGTTACTCTTCCATCTTCTATCTCTCCAACTACCTCTTCAACATATCTATCATTATACCCCTCTACACCAAGCTCTTCCTTAATCTTCTCTAATGCAGAGCTAACCTTAGAGACCAAATCCATATATTCGCTAATAAGCCTACCCGCCTCACCCGGTCTACTCCTTATCTCCTCTAAAACTCTCCTCTCTTTCTGTACTTCACTCTCAGTTACATATCCCCTCTTAATGGCTTCTTTTTCCATCTCGCTAACACCCATAAACCCATATCTCTTCAATACCTTCCTAGCCTCATTAATATCCCTAGCCTCTACTACTGGAGAGATACAGGACATTACTATAGTACTGAATACACACCAGAGATTCCTCTCCCTACCCATCCTATCCCTAGCCCTAATCTTGAGCAAATACCTAGGCATGAGACCACCACTCAAACTTTAGTATAGTACACTTGAAAAAGCTTTCCCTACTTGGTCGCTTTCCATGTATAGGAGTGTTTGTTGCTAGTAGAGGCGGTTAATGAAAGCACAAACATACTAATAAAAACGTTTAATATGGGGGCTATTTCTTAAGATATATGGTGAGGAGTATGCTAGAGACTGATCTTAGAAGTGCAAGGATTAATGAGATAAGGCGTTTGTTTAAGACATTATGTAAAGAACTTTCTGGCAAGTATAAAGAGGAGAGAGAAGGCTCTAGCATAGTAATAAGTTGTTCTGATATTCCAGAGAGAAAATGGGCACACCTGTATGTCTGGCATAATTGTGTAGGCGGTAGAGAAACCTATGGATTCAATATACATAGAGGCCCCTACTGGTTAGGAGGAATAGATGAAACTTTGCTAGAAGGCATCAAGAAAATAAAAATCGAGACAAGAGAAAGTGCAGATGATGAAATTCTTATAATGCCTAGAGACATAGGAATGCAAACAAAAATATCCGCCAAACACCCTCGTGCTTTTAGAGTAAAAATTACCGAAGATGAATTAAATATCGAATTTCTATAAGAATAAAGCGTTCTTCGTCTTCCGTTATTTCTAATAATGATAGAGCTTTACAAGGCCATACTGAAAGAAAGTAAGTCTAAAGGAATAGAAGAACTAGAAATCTTCATTTAATCCTTTTATTTCCCTATTGGATCGCTTTTCATGGTTGAGTGTGTTTGCTACTAGTAGACTTTAACATGAGAAACATCATCAGATACCACAAATTTAACACCAAGACTACCTATCGCAAAACATCATCAAAAGCGATAAGTAGACTTCCCCCACTCAAATAACCTAGAATTGCGATAGATAGGAATATAAGTAGATAGGTAGTAATCTATGATGGTGTTCGTATGAGTAGTAGGAGTAGAACTAGATTAGACTGGCATAATGTAATCGAGGAAGCAATAAACTTCGCAAAAAGCTTCAGAGAGCAACAAGGCTTCCCCACAACACTAAGAGGTATCTTCTACTACCTAGTCTCGAAAAACCTCATACCAAACACACCTAACGCATACAAGTATCTTTCTAAGAAGCTTAGCAGAGGAAGACTAGAAGGTTATATTGATATCGAGCTTAAGGATGACACAAGAACAATCTACCAGCCACCAAAAACGGAAGCACCAAGAACAGATTGGTTAGAGAAGCTAACTAAAGAAGAGCTAATCAAAATCCTAAGAAACATCTTTGGAGGACAGCTAAACAAATGGGATGGACAGCCATACAGGCCAATCCTAGTCGTAGAGAAGAACACCTTGTATTCCCCAATATTATCCCTAGTCGAAAGCGAGAAACTAGACGTTCCTGTAGTCTTATCAAGAGGATTCCAATCAACCACAGTAATATTACGTCTAGCAGAATTTATCAACCAGATAGCCGAAGAGAACGCTACAGCTGTAATCCTAGTAATATCAGACCTAGACCCCTCAGGATGGTACATAGAAGAAGACTATGCTAGAAGATTAAGGAAAGCAGGAGCAAAGGACTTCATAATAAGAAAGATAATGGTAATAGAAGAAGACCTAATAAGACACCCAGACATCCCACCAGAGCCATTAGACCGATCAGAAATAAGAAAAATGGAGAGAGATCCAAGGTATAAAGCGTATGTAGAACACTTCGAGCCAGTCTTCTCAAGAATGAGTCATGTACATGATCCCAAACATGTAAGAGTAGAAGTAGACGCATTAATGTCCTTAAAACCAGACTACTTCAGACAGAAGATAATCAACTCAGTAATGCAGTTCTTTAATGAGGCAGTCTACAAGCAAAGAGAAGAAGAATTTAGAAAACTAGATGAGGAATTCGAGAAGAAACTAGAAGAGAAAGTAAGGGATCTCCTAGGAGAACAAAAGGATAAAGAAGAAGAGAATGAAGAAACTAAGTAAGGAGGTGAGTTTGAAGGGGGGTATTTGGATAAGCTGGATCAAAGAAAGTTAGAGAGGTGAATAACCCATGCAAAAAGATCTAGATTTCCTTGAACTATCAGTAAAGCTCTCAAAGGAGAAAACTTCCTCAGGAGACATCTACCGAGTAAAAGTATTCGACTATGACGAATACTTTACCCGTGAAGTCTCCCTACTCAATGAAAAAGTAGCAAAGCTAGTGTACGACATAACTGCCAACATCCTGACACTACTTGATAGGACATTCCATGATGCTGACGATCTTTGGACTAAAGAGGACGAAAAGAAGTTCTTCAAAAAATACTCGAAAGTAAAGCAGATGCTGGAGAAAATAACAAAGGATCTTGAAGTAACAGAGTACCCCGTAGAAGAGTCCTTCTACAGCCCAGACGACTACGTGCTAAGCATCCTAGGTCAAGGAGAGAAAGAGGAAGAGAACTCTTAAGGAAGTGAGCGAGGCATGAGGCAGTCTATTTATGATGTCTTGGAAGGTATGTTAGAGGAGCTGATGTCTGACATAATGAAAGCATTATGGTATGCCGAACATTATACCCAATGCAATAAATTGGTAAACATACTTGATGAAGCAGTTATAAAAACTAGGCGATTGAGTACTTTAGTAAGACGCCTGAAGCTACAACAAGACGCATTAATTAAAATGGATGAAATTACGGAAATGATAGAAAGACTAAGGTATAAGAAAGGCTTCAAGACAAAAATGCAGGTAAGAGACTACCTTCTTGAAAAGTACGGAATAGACATAAACAGACTAGATACAACTGATCTGCTTCAAATATCAGTAGTACACACAATACTAGAAGCAGAGACGGATAAACAAGCAAGAAGGTGATTGAGTAGTGAGCGAAAAGAGGGAGAAGAGTAATGGTGTACCCTATATTTGAATCCTATATGGCATCAAATGGCTATGAACTAGACTATTCGTTTATTTGGGTATTTAGGATATTTTAGAAATTATGGAAACTCAAAGCTTATATATGACGTTATATCCACTCACCTCGAATGCCATCAGGCTTTGCCGATGACGGTATAACCCGTAACCCGCACCCTGTGGTGTGCGGGGATGTAGCCCTTAATGAGCCACCGAACCAGATGAAGCGGCTAAGGGAGAAGCCCGTGCAATTAGTTACCAAAATACCCTTAGTTTCCAAAATATAAAGCACGGGCAACCACTTAAAGGATAAAGTAATGCTTTCTAATATAATATCTAAAACAGGATGATAGCTATGACTAAGACAACAACACCCTTAGATATGGAATTATTCTATCGAGTACTTTCTAGAATTACAAACATACCACCAGAAGAGCTTAAAGAGAAAGTAAGAAAAGCAATGAATGAAGTACTCGTTAAAACAGAGATCCCAGAGAGATTGGGAAAGATAATGAATGCAGTAAAACATGCCTTAGATGAGTGTGAGAAGCTAGAATCCCTAATCCGAAATAATTTAGATCGTGATGATGCAGTATACGAGATCGTGCTACCAGCTCTGGTGAATACCGTAATACCTAAACTTCAGATAGCCGAAGAGGCGTTAATTAGTATATTGGAAGGTATTAGGAAGTACGCTATTTCTTCCACATAACCTTCATACTTTTCTCTTATATTTTAGATTAACAAATCTTAATCATGCATACAGCTGTATGCATAAGGGATCTTCTAAATTTTTATATCCTCTACTTCACAATTCATTAATGGTGATTCAACTTGGCCGATATAGTTAGATGTGTTAGAGCAGTAACAGACGCAATAGGACATATAAACTTCATACTAGGATATCGTGCTGGAGGGAGACGAAGAGCAGACAGAAAAGAAGCATTAGAACATGTAAAAGGCTATGAAAAAGCACTAGAGGAAATAGAAGAGTACTGCCCAGAATCAGTAAAAACAAGAAGCCTCTATATAGAACTAAGATCAATAAAAGAATCTCCCCCAGAGACAAACCTAGACTACCACAGTTGGGACATGGCAGAAGCACACTTATTTGATGTTCTACATAGATTAGAACTAGAATTATATGAGTTAGCAAAAGAGTACGGTGAATAGAGCATGCCTCTTAAAGAGGTAATGCGAGTAGACTTGGATAATTGGATATGCTCAGTACTAGAACATGAAGAAGGGTGGGCTTTAGCCACATGCTGGAGTAAGGATAAGAAAAGAGCTAATACAGTACCTGCTGAAGCGTTCACTACGTGTAGTGAGACCGTGTTTGAGTCCTATGGGCTACCTAAGTATGTAGCTAAGAAGTTAGCTAGACTTTGCTTATCTTATAAAGCACTTAAGGCAGTTAAGAAAATCTAATTTCAAGTAAAAATGCAATCTATAATTTTTAGTATGGTGAATGATGAATCTCTTGATAATAACACTAGGTGCTCTCCTAGTACTAACAGATATATCATATCATCTTTTTGGTTTTCCAAAACTAGGGAGAGAAGTTTACATCACCATTAACAGAAAGATTCACATACATCATGGTTATATTGGATTGATATTAATGCTAATAGGTCTACTAATATAGTCGTGAGTTTGTAGAATACTTTCGCTTTCCATCATCAGTTGATATCTGAAAGTATTCCAAGTTTATCTTTTTTAGAGTCCTCATTAGTACTCTATATGGAGGATTTTCTTGAAAGATAAAAGAATCTGCCAATACTCTAAATGTAACAGGCCTTCTGAAATCGTAATCAGGATTCATAATAAGGAGTATAGAGTATGCTTACATCACTACTGGCTTATAGAGAGGAAGCTGATTAAGAAAGCAGAGGAGTGTGGTGAAGCTTCGCTAGATGATCTGCAAGTTTTTACGAATAGGAAGGGTGAAATAATCAGGATTTCTATCTAATTTGAGTGTTATCTTTTAAAAGAAAACCCATCTTTTATATTTTGATTACCATGCGAAAGAGTAGTCTTATCTTGGGAGTACTCCTAGTGCTCTCACTATTCCTAGCGTTTACAGCTGTAAAGTGTGCTAAGGTAGATCTAGAGTGGGATTCAGAGGGAGGAGTTAGTATAAGCATACTAGTACACAAGAGATGGGTATCTAGTACAAGCGGTTGGGTAACTGAAGCATCATCAATACTAGAGCATGAAGCTGAATCCTCTACAGGAATGCTAACAGCTGAAGCATCAGATTATACTACAATAGAGGGTAACCTAAACGCACTTGATGGAGACCTACTGATAATGTCATTCGTAGACCAGAAGTACGGTACTTGGTTTAGAGGCGTGAGGATAGCCAGCGGATGTGTGAGTGCTCCAGAGATATTCGCATACTTCAGTTCAAGTACTCCAGCCAAGACTGATAACACTTGGCCTTTAAGCATACACACATACTTTGAAACAAAAGGAGATACCATATTCGGTACTCTTAGAGACTCAGAATTCTTCAGGACTCATGGTAATGATGATCCAAATGATGATGAGCTAACAAGCCAATTCTACGCTATATTCCAAGGTAGCGGTAAGGACATTACAGGAATGTTCACTAACTACTTTGAATCAACTAGGGGAGTCTGGTGGGGAAACGAGACAGTAGAATTTGATGTACTAGGAATGGATATAGAAGCACTAATATCAACCAACTATCCAGAAATAGAGCTTAACATAGACATAGACTCACAAGTAAACCAAGTATTCTTTGAAGAAGTATTCGGACACATCAAGTATCATGGATACACACACAGGTAAAACCCTTTTTATTTTTCTCCCCTTAAGGTGATTTTATGAGAATTATAATACCCCTCTTATTGATGCTTAGTATCATACCCCTCGTAGTGAGTACAGCTGTATCTAGTGATACTGAGGTAGTCATAATAGTGAAAAGCGATAACATCACAGCGTACTTGATAGGAGAACCTGATATAGACCAAGTAGTGATTGATGGACACGATCTAGACTCCTTACTTAACAAGTATAATGAGAATCTTGTGTGGACTAGAAGACTACTAAGGAGAGTACACTATGATCAGCAGAAGATACTAAAACTCATATCAAAGATACTAGAAGAGCTAAAGGATGTTAAAATCATAATCAATAAGACCGTGATAAGGATAAACAATAACACACTACTAATACTCAGGAATAGAGAAGACCTACTAACACTAGCATTAATACTCAACAGGACAATTTGCAGGATAGAAGAAGTGAACTCCACACTCAATAACAGACTATCGAATATAGAAGATGAGAACACGTATTTATGGAAGAGCATCAGCTCTCTAAGAGCAGAACAGTACAGCGATAAGAAGAGACTCCTAGAAGAGATAAACTCTTTAAGAAGAGAACTTCAAAACGTGAAGATGACATACGAGAGAAGACTAGCTCTCCAAGAGCTTAACTTTAAGAGATCATTCCTAATATACACCTTCGCCCTCCTACTCGGAATACTACTAGTAGCTGTAATAGTATTAAAAATCCACTAATTTTTTCAAATTGGAGAGATCTCTATATTATACACTCCCTCCTCAGTTAATGACTTACTAATAGCAACCCTAAACCCTTTAACACGCCTAGCACCAGATTCTACCGTTACAACCCAATCATCAGGAACTCTAAACTCTGAAATATCCCTCTCAGTATACAGTCCAGCATACCCTCCCTTACCAGTATGAGAAGCAGTCAAGAACTTCAAACCATCAGGAACAACACACCTAACAACATATAAGTCTTCAAACCCCTCATATTCAGTCCTCCCACCAATCCTATAGCAGAACTTAGCTACAGTCCTTAGAATCCTCTTAATATCCCTATTCTTAATCTTATCAATCTCCTTTAACGCCTCACTAACCGCCTCTAGAATCTCCTTCTGCTCCTCCTCACTTAACCTGCTAATCCACTTCTTAGCCACAACCAATCACCATTAAGGGAATATTCTCAGATAATACTATTTAAAACATTCCTTTCCCTTCATGCATACAGCTGTAAACTCAAGACTATTTAACCAATTCAGCAGAAATCTACATAACCTATCATACCTAATGTTAAGTATATAAAATTATGGAAAAAATTACTCATAATTTCAGGTATCTTCTAGGCTTACTCACTAGACTCTTAGCATACCTTACATACATGTTCACTAACAACCACGCTAGGAGGATTACAAGTATTATTATCAAAACCCACAGCTCCCAAGGAATAGCACCTATAACCTCCCTAACCACCGCCTCTTCAACCGTAAATGCAGTAGTGTACTCCCCTGCCTTAACTCCCGAATCATCATCATATACTATAGCCGTAACGCTATAGTCACCCACACCAAACTCTGGTAGAGCAATCCTAACAGTATTAATCCCTGAAGAGAACTTAAGAGACCTATATGCAGTAGTCTGTAGTACTCCATCCTTATAGACCTTAACTACAACCCTACCGTTAAAGCTGTATGGGGTACTCACAGTAACTACTACCTCAGACTCATTAGCGTAAGCCCTAACTCCTACAGGATTATCATAGTACACTCTAAGCACTCCAGCACCAGCTACTACTTCAGTAATATTGAATACATTCACACTATAATCAGATCCTTTCTTTAAAGCACTACCATTAAGGACTACTGCAAATGGTGGTACATCCTTGTATATCCTATACGTTCCTGCTAGAATCCAAGTATCCATGAAGTGCTCTTTAACCGAGTAAGTGTATCCTTTCACTAAATTACTAGCATTATAGAATACTGGGTATTCGCATGGAGCACATACGAGTATAACACCAGAAGTACCATTCATAATATAAGCCCTTAGATCATTAGCGAATGGATCATAAGTGAAGTTTAAAGCATTAAGGGCTACAGTATACCTCCACATAGTCTTTGAGTATGCTCTAAACATAGCCATCCTAGTACCATTAATTATTATAACACCAACACCCCTATCACAGTCAAGAGCCATCGCTGTTATATTGGAATTCCACTCTACCACAACAATAATCCTTCCCATTATCGTATCCTTCTTAGCTAAATTATTCAAAGTATACGCCTTAACTATAGCAGTATTCACATTAAGAGAAGTATTATAGATCAACACTCCCCCAACAAATATACTCACAGTATAATTCTCACTAGGTAGCACTAAGGATACTGAAGTAGTATTGGGAGCGACTTGAGCGTATATACTTCCATTCACCTTAAAGCTGAATACCGCCCAAGTCTCATTAGCTACATAATCCACATAATTCCCATCCCTATCATAGAGCGTTATACTAACCGAATACTGCCCTAACAGCTCCTTGAACTCAACATAAACCCACTTACTCTGATCCGTAGCATTAGCATCCACAGGATACCTACTCATCACATCCGTCTTCCAAGTATGCCTGTGCTCAATATAGAGTAATACGCTAGTAGCACTATCCCAATCGCCCTTCTCTAAAGCCAGCTCCATATAAATCCAAGGAATACCTCCCCACGGGTAGCAAGCACTCTTAGAAGCCTTAAAAGTAGCATTAGGCGTTATGGAAACCCAGCTACCCCCAGTATAGTTATAGGCGTAGGGTGTACTCGAATCCTCATCAAGCACATACTTATACAGCTTCCCACTAGCATTAACATACAGCGTTAATGAATCATCACCCTTATGATCTGGATCATAGAGCACAGCACCAAAGAGGTAATGCGAATCATTATGCAGTATATACACCCTATCAAGCTCTACCTCTGAAAGAGGACTATACCACACTAGCACAGCAGACCCATTCCACTCACTAGTAAAGTTTAACAAAGCATCCACAACAATCGTACTACTAGTCTTAGGAACTGCAATATCCGTAGGAGAAGGAAACGAAAACGCTAGAGCAGTAGAGAACACTAGAGCTAAGAGCATCCCCATTAAAAAGACAGTATTATACCTCATAATCTACCCTCAGAGAAATCTATGAAAGAACACAGAAAATAGTCTTTCTACCTATAAGAATCTGACTCTTCCCTACCCTAAAAGGTGTGGATTCCCTTTAGGGTATTCATTAGTTCCCCGCATCTATTCGGGTATACATCTTTCATCTGCGGGGCAGTCGGGCGGGTCAGAACCACCCCCATCTCAAGTGAGATGTGCTTAACAATTAAATTGATAACAGCAATAGTATCTCTATCGCTTTCAAAACCACATATTAAACATCTAAATTTCCTGTATCCTGTACTAATCATTTTTATATTGCAATAGGGGCATGTTGTTGAAGTTCCTCTTGGATTAACCTTGACTACAACTAAACCATGCTTCTTTGCTTCCCATTCTATCCACCGCAATAGCTTCCTATAAGTCATATATACTAGACGTTCTCTCCAAGGTTTTCTGAGCTTCTTTAAATTCTTATTTAGATTGCTTAAATCCTCAATCACGATAGTATCCATACCGTGTATGATGGTGAAGTCGATTATTCTTTTCGCTTCCTTCCTAACAAAATCCTCTGTTATGTTCCTTATTCTTCTACCAAGCTCTTTAATACGTTTTAGAATCCCTCTTCTACTAATCCATGCCCTATATTTTCCAAAGCTGTATTTTCTCTGCAAACGTTCCATGTATTTCTTTATCCTTATACACTCTTTAACTCTCGTCTTATCCCTAACGATATGCTCTTGAAATCCATATACTATTTCATGCTCGTTTATGTCAACAGCTATAACTCTCAAAGAAGGTTTTGTATTATTGATATGCTTCTTAACAACTACATGCAAGAATATACCGTTTTCCCGTACAATTAATCTAGCCTCTCGTATGTTCCAGTTAAGGTATTCTTTAATATTTGATGGATAACCGATAATCTTTACCTTTCCAACACCAGTAATATGTACTTTCATGTTGCTTAGGTTTAGCCTATAAGATAGTTTCGGTGTTAACCACACCCTCTTAGTCTTTATAATTGGTTTCCTTCCCCTCCTAGGGTTCTTAAACCATGACTTAGCTATTGATAATGCTTCACGATAACAATCCACGGCTATTCTTGACGGAAGACCGTATTCTTCTTTGAGGTTCTTATATAGAGCTTTATGTACTCTGCTAAGCCTTAACTCCCTATTATCTATTATCCAATTTACAGTATATCTTAATGCGTTCACATACCTATTTACAAGGAAGAGTAGGGAGGGTTCGGGGCTAACCTTAAGCTTAAGTGTAGCGGTTAGCCCTCCCACACACCCTCCCCATAACATGCTTATATTTCCCCAACTTATAAGTATTCTGGGGAATGAGAGATGGTAGACGTTTACTGTTTCAAAGCAACGATAATAAGCAAGGGAAAAAACCGAGTAGTCATTTATCCGCCAAAAGAATATCAACAAAAACTATTGAAACATAAAGGCAAAAAAGTAGGGATAGTGTTAATTATCGAGGAATGACTCTTATAACCTCATCTCCGTCTTAAAAATGAGGATTACAGCTGTAAATTATGATAAAAAGCTAATAGTGTTTTAATCTCAAATACTTCCTAGGCCTGTGAGGTATGCTAGCCCTAGCAATAGCCGATATCAGCGAAAGCAGTACTAATATTAGGATAAACGCTCCAATGCCTACCGCCCATTGGAAGCTATATATCGCTATACTGAATACCGCATAGTTGTTATCGTATAGAGTATCTGGCCCTTGTACTTCTAACCTAAAGTCCTCAGTAGTAACAGGAGTATACCATGCTAGGCTTGGAGCTTCGATAGTGAACTTCACTTCACTATACCCTACCTTAGTAGTGAATTCAGCATATCCTATACTCTCCCTAGTAGCCTCCTTATACAGGAATGCCGTACCCCTACCATCCTTGTTACATATTATCTTAATCTTAACCTCTCCAGTACTACCACTCCTTAATATCGTAGGCTTCTCATAGGACTCTAGTTTAATCTCTGGTTGTAGTTCAAGCACGTAGGTGAATACGTTATCACCAGCCCATTGATCATAAACATCTACAGTACCGTTTATGATAACCTCATCAGTCCAAGGGAGTACTAGAGTAAAGTTCCTGAATATCTTACCAGCGTACATTGTTACATACTCATACTTCTTCCTATACCTAACCTGAGTCTCATTAACGCCGTTAAAGTAGTCTAAGTATATCTCAAACGGGAATGATACTTTAGCATTTGATGTAATCATAACCACGACTTTAACCCTAGTCTCTGGTATGAAGTACTCCTCAATAGGCTCTACCCATATCGTAATGCCTATATTCCTAGGTGCTCTCATAGTAGCCATCTCCTTAGTCCACGCAATATTATTATCGAGATCCGTATCGTTCACATACTCCACTATCTCTGCCTTAGCAGTCAAGTAAGTATCCTCAGTAGTGTTAAGACTAACATAGAAGAACGCATACTTAGTAATACTACCCGCCCTAGAGAATACTAGTGTAAAGTTCTCCCTACCAATCTCAGTTAATACACCACTCTTATTGATATATAAGGTTACGTTCACCTTAACAGTCTGAGGTACTGTAGAGAATACCGTGAACTCGACTGAAATATAGCTATCAGCAGTACCAATCCAAGGCTGTACAAACTTAGCCTCACTAATACCAGTCTCAGGCTTAAACTGTGGAGGATACTTTTCAAACACTAATACTATCTCCACACCCTCAGAAGTAACAGTATAAGTATCGCTCACAACAGTCTGAGTATCGTAAGTAGCTTCAGCATATACACTCTCTCCTATCTTCACGGTAAACCACGAAGCACCAGTACCGTTAGTAGGCCTAGTACCTATCAGAGTACCATTAGCATAGTACAAGCTCACAGGAACTCCTTGAATAGGAGTACCATCCTTATAGAGCGTAAACACTACTACTGGAGCATAAGTATTCCTGTACTCACTCTTCCATAATACCGCCCATATCACAGTATCGGACTCTAGATAGAACACATCACTCTTAAAGCTCTCATAACCAGTAGCATTAACCACTACATAGTAAGCATCACTAATTAATGATGCAGTAAAGTTACCTCCATCACTAGTACCGCTAACAGCTAGAGTACCATTCGAGAAGTACACATAAACACTAGCACCAGAAACAGGAGTCCAATCCTTAGCATCCCTAACAGCTACCGTTAGATTATACATAGCCCTAGTAATGGGAACTAAATACGTAGCGTTCACTACGAAATCATTACTCCTATCCCAATTAACTTCCGCATAGGTTAGATTCGCATAGAAGCTTACAGCTGTAGCATTCTCAATAGTATGTATTAGCGAAGATGCAATGGAAGATACATCCACAGATATTATCTTAAACCCACTAGCTGTAAACGTGATCTCACTATCGTACACCTTAATACCAGCAAATGTAACCGTTAAGCGTACCTTCTGAGCAACATTACTGCTAACATTAACCATCACAGTCCTAGGGAACGTTAGTGAATCCACCTTCAACCACTCAATCCAAGCATCAGGTGGTCTGCCGAAGAATACTGTAACAGTATACTTCTCACCAATACCCGTTCTAGGATCATACTGTAGCCTAGCACCATTTGAAGGATCAAAGATAGCAGGTGCTACCGCCTTAGTAGTAACATAGCTATAAGTAGTAACACCCGAGAAGTTAGCAAACTCAAAGTATGCAGTCATATCCGTAGTATTAACGAAATGCCTATACTCTATAGTCCTAAGCACCCTATAGAGTGGTTTAGGCAGGTCTAAAAGCTCAATAGATTCAAGGATCATATCGTACTCGCTCTTATACTCGAATGAAGCCTCCATGACTATATTTTGAACTTTCCACTCAAAGGGAACTATTACAATACTACTAGCCTCAATACCCATTGTAACGCTTACCTGCCCAGCAAGACTACTGAACTTTAACGATACCTTCTCACTAGGGAGAATTGAAAAGCCCATAACCTTCCCTACCACTTCAGTATCGTTAATGAGTAGCGGGAATGGCGGCTCTCTTATAATCTCAGGAGTAGTCCTTATAGCCTGTATATTGATCTTGTTAAGGAACATAGTAGCATCAATACCAATCTCCATAGTGGGTATGATCAGAGTACCATAATAATAGATGAATACCACGTAATCAATACCGATCTTCTCTACTCTAAAGTCCTCCACTCTATTAGGGAACTTCCTAGCTACAAGATCTGGAATGTGTATCCTCTCCAAACCCCTCAAAGCCTCATCAACACTAGTATAAGGTTGCCACACAACAAGCCTAGTAGCATTCTCCTCAAAGTACGGTCTATCCTTCAGTATATCGTAAATATTGATACCATCAACAACAGCAATGTAAGGAACGAACAACAGCTCATAGTGAGCACCATACCTCATATCATACAGCTTAATCCTCAGAATACCTCCATTCATACCGTAAGCCCCTCTGAAGTCCTGAACAATAGGAATAATCCCTAAAACCCAGTACCTAACAGTACCAGCATACTTAACACTCGAAGCAGTCTTAAGGAATATATCCTGAAACCTAGCTAAGTCTATACTACCCTTCGTAGGAATCCACATAGTAGCTACGAAGGTGTATGATGCTGGTGGAGTGAATAGCGTTACAGCTGTAAGCTTACTCGTAACATGAACACTAATACTACCAGCACTAGTAGACAGCACCTTATAACTACCAGAGCAAGCACCCTCTAGGTACTCTGAATACTCAAACTTCCACAGACTCGGATTCTTAAGAGTAGGATCTAAACATATCTCCTGAGAGCCGGGTAACAGCGTTACACTAGATATACTCAGAGTAAGAGAAGTTAGCAACATCTTAGCAGGTGCTGTTACTCTAGGAGCAAAAGTAAACGTCTTTTCAACCCTATCAATAGTGTAGTTTATAGGAACTGGAGTTAGCACCTTACCACTAAGCCTAAGCCTAGCCTCCCCAAAATAAGGATCAGCAGGGATCACCTTGTATAATCCATTACCAATAAAGAGATACTTACTCGAAGGACTAACAGCACTAGCAGACCATTGTGTAGCACCAGTACCCGCAAAGTGGAGAACTATTGAAGTATTCGTAAATATATCATAGATCATTGCATAGCCTTCCCTTGAAGAATCCCTATGTGAACATAATGCAAGCACTCTAGTAAACGTAGGAATCCATCTCTCATAGAATGGGTTGTATATAAACGAATCATCAGGAGCAAACTTCTCCTTGTATACTACCCTGAATTCATCCTTCTCAGGATCATAGTGGGCTATTATACCCCATCCATTCTGAGTACCTATAGCAATATATCCAACATCGTATGGATCTGAAATCCCTAAAGCACCAATACCACCAGAATCTGGAAGCTCATAATGAACAACCCTGATATAAGTATTACCCACACGCTTAAACACATCCAAGTACGGATAGAGTATTCCCCCAACTAAGATATACTGCCCATCCAAAGTCATTTGAAGCCTCCTACCATAATCACCATACTCCGTATGCTCAAAGAACTTAACATACTTCCCCAGAGAAGCATTGTACTTATAAACCAGAAGCTTACTCGTATCATTACTGCCTTGTACTCCGATATACCCTACTGCAAGATAAGTACCGTCCTCATCAAGCTGACACGCATAGAAATGAGAGCCATCCGTATCAGTAAACCCCCAGTCTATAGGAATACTACTCCAAGTAGTAGTATCCACAACCACAGCACTAGTACCACCAGCAACTCTTACATCTTCTACCATCCTCTTACCGTCAGCACTAAAGAAACCATTATGATCCCAAACCTTAACCCCAGTCTCGAAATCCCAAGTATCCCCATCCGTATCAGAGGTAAAGCTCTTCACAAGCTTCCCGCTCACAATATCGTACACGTATGCATTAGTAGTAGCCCCTATACTTCCACTCGAAATGTACTTCCCATCCAAACTTATATCGCCATGAGTAGTAAAGACAACTACATACTGATCACCGAGAAACTTAGCCATATAGCACCTATGTGTGACATTCCACAACTGTACTACCGTAATAGGAGTAGCACCCGCAACCTCAGACCTTACAGCTGTAGGCATGGATACAACTGATAGCATTGATAGGAACATCATCAAGATTAGTACAAAGCCTACTCCCTTCCTCCAACCCATCATCAATCACCCACTAAGTATAACTTATTAACTTCACATCTATTAAGTATTTAAACGAGGGGTATTAAATGAAGAAAATCAAGAAAAGCATTATACTAACACTTACGCTCTCAATAGCCCTATTATTAGTACTCATGCCTACAGCTGTAAAGTCAGCCGAAAACAAGCACGTACTGTATGGAGCATTCTTCACAGCAGACGGATCAGTAATAGTGAAAGGAGACGCATTCATATTATACTTTAACAAGTCGGTAGGGGGCTACCTAAATAGAATATGGCTTCTTCATGGAAGCAATCAATCTCTCATTCATGGAGCAGTAGGTGGATACATCTTTGTAGGTTATAAAATTGGAGCAACATCCTACGATACACGTACACAATTTCAAACTAATCCAACAATATCTGTGGTATATAATGGAAGTGATAAGATAATAGTGATCTCTGAGGGATACTTAACTGATTCTTCAGCAACAAGACAGGATATATGGTATACGCTTAATTATACTATTCTACCTTATGGAGTAATATACTTTACATTTAACTTAACTTTGCTAACAAGCGTAGACAATATTGGTAGCATATACTTCAAAACTAAAGTTAATAGATCGTTATTGCCTTATGCGTATATCCAAAAAGAACGATGGTTATCCTCCCCAACATGGAGGAAAGATCCATTAATAAGTACTTGGAGTGGAATGTCCAAAGACTCTAAGTTAGTATTCTACATGGGTGCTATAGGAGAGAAAGACTCTATAGAAGTAATTTGCTTAAACTCTTCAGTATTCTTAAATCTTCATCCTGAACAAGGTACTAGTGCTATTAATATCGCTTTTCCTCCGAATACTTTTGGATATTATGAGTTAAATTGGTTTGTTCCTAGTGGTGCTACCTCTTTTCCTGCCTCTACTGGCTATCAGATTATAGAAAAGTACGCTATTGTCCTCTCCCCTGTAGATGATACCTCTACTCTAGCAGGACACAGTATTAGGACTGCTCACTTCTCGGGTATTGGTTGTGTGCTTACCTTCGATAATGCTACTTTCGAGGCTATGTGTAAAGAGCTTAAAGAGTTGGGCGTTAATACTCTGATTTTCCATTGTAGTGCTTGGGCTAGGGCTTATGGTGTTTGGATTGCATATCCTTCATGGGATGCCTTAAAGCAGAAGGTAGATATTGCTCATAAATATGGTTTAAACGTACTGCTCTATGTAGGCAGGGATCTTGATAATGCTACTGCAATAGATCTAGGGCTTATAACTCAAACTGACTTTGAGAACTGGGCTATAAAGCCTTACAGGGGAGTGGAATCTTACACTAGAGCTGATGGTACTACTGGCTGGGCTATCTACATGGATTCTGCCTCTGGGTGGAGGGATTTCCAGCTTAAGCTTATAGACTGGTTATTGGGTAATTGCAGTACTTTTGATGGCTTCTACTTTGATCCGTTCGGTACTTTCGAGTGTAATAATACTGCTCACGGTCATAACATGTACTATTCCTTCAAGGAGGACTATGACTTGATAAACACTATGATAGAGAAGTACATTAACAAGACTGGAAGGCATCCTATAGTGGTTTTGAACTCTATTCCATTATACCAGTTTAACCGAAACTATACTATCCACTTAACTTCTGTTATGGAGCAAGGTACTATTCCTGATAACCTTACTGTAGCTAATGTAGAGCACTTTGGTTGGCTTAGAAAGTCTATTGTTAGGAATTTCCTCCTCTATACTCAATCATTTACAGAGAGCGATATCAAGAAGCTGTTATCCCTAGTTTCAGCTTTGGGAGAGTCTATAGATGTCTACTATGATCTATCACTATACAATTCCTTCAAGAACCTCTATAAGGAGGCATTCTATTCTAAGTATCCATTCTTAGGTAATTCGAGCCACCCAGTACAATATTACGACTACATACACAACACTTGGATAAGCTCTAGCGATCCAGATATTGTAGTATCTCTAATCAACATTACCCACGCATACCCCAAGTACCCACTAGTAGACTATGTAATAGTGGTCTCTGAAGTTAGTGGTACTACATCCACTACAACACTTACGATAGACCTCCCATCTGGAAGCTATGTTATTTATGATATTAAGAACAAGACCATAACCACTATATCTTCACCAAATGGAAAGGTAACCCTAACACTATCCCCATACGAGACTAGAATCCTTACAGCAACTAGAGTAGGCATAGCACCAGTTTATGGCTCCCCATTCTCAGACGTTTACTATGCCAACTTCACTTCAGGGAACTATACCATGATCCTCTATGCTCCATCAGGTCTTAATTCAACAGTCGTATTCTACATACCCGAGACCATAATGCCCGATTTCGGAATAATCACTAATGCTTCACAATGGGGATACAAGTGGAACAGCACTACCAGACTACTAACCCTGTGGGTAGTACACTCATCCCCAGTTAAGATCACCATATCTAACAAGTCTTCAAGATTCATATTCAAAGACCTGCAAGGAAACCCTGTATTAAAGACAGTAAGAGTGAAGATCAAGAGACTACCACTCAAAACAGTAGTTGCTGATATGGAGATAACTAAGGAGATAAGTACAATATTAGCAGAGGGTAACTATACTGTAGAAGTCTTTTATCTAGGAATCCCGATATTCAACAAAACCTTTGAAATAACTACATTCCCGTTTGAAACAAACCTAATCCTTAACCTCTTACCACTACCACAAGACTACAGAAACCTAAAACGTGAAATGTCCTGTTCTGCTCCTCAAACATTAAAGCTAGTGGAGAACTTAAGCACTAAATTCCCTTACTCCAGAGTTAAAGTACTCATTAATGGTACTGGTGATTTCACGCTAATATACTTCCTAAACCAGACTCCTACAAGCATTAATATCATCTCTAACGTGAGTGTAGTATATAGTATCAAGGATAGCTATCTCTACATTAACGGTACATTAAGCAGTACTGCTGAAGTGATTATAGAAGACCAGTACTTGTTAAGCATATTCCTTAAGGATAGGCTAGGCTATTATCTAGCTAACTTCCCAGTATACATTAACGGTACTAAGTACACTAGCGACTCCTCAGGATACGTTAGAGCATACCTAGTACCAGAGGACTACCTCTTAGATTATCCAGAACACTTAAACTTTGAGTTCTATAGGGCGGATTCTATAACCACTAGGCCAGTCCACATAAGGCTAAGTACTGATAAATCACTCACTACAGAGTATCTAGTACCAGCATTCATTACTGGATTTAAGATCAGCAATATCACTACTGCCTCACTCCTAGACCTCTTGCTTAGATCACTACTCCAGAGTGGTAGTAATAGTTCTGGAAACATAGTCGTATCTGGATATCTAAAAGACTACTATGATAACCCGCTTGCTGGTAGGACTGTCTACGTTAATGTTACTGATCTGGATACTGGGTTTACAGCTGTATACACGGCTACTACTGAGAGTAGCGGATTCTTTGAGACTAGCATGATTCCAGTATCCGAGGGTAAGGACTACAGGATAACTGTGGTATTCCAAGGTGATGATACTTACACTAGGGCTTATTATGAGTCCTACTATTCAGTTCCTAAAGCAGTAGCACCAGCACCAGTAGGGATACCCTATTACTACTACCTCATAGCGATAGCCATAGTCCTAATATTGCTAATAGCAGTAGGCTTTGCAATAAGGACTGGTAAGAGTATCAGCCTAAAGCCTAGAAGATATCTCAAATTTAGGAGTTAGTTTTTCCATAATCTTACATACTTCATTTTAGGCAGATAATCTTATATAATATACATTAGGTATAATAGGTTATGTAGATTCTCATTAAATTGGTTAAATAATTATCATGCATACAGCTGTACGCATGAAGGTTTACTTCTTATACGGTCTCCAAGGATAGACTCTTGCTCCCCTAGGAACTACTCCAGTCTCAAATCCAGCAATATTGATCTCCATCATAACTCTCCTCTTAACATCTTCCGTTAGTGGTAATTCCCTACACACTCCCTTCTCTACATCACACTCATAAACTCTCCAGAATGGTCTCTTCCTCCTATACCTAGATACTGCCCTCCAGTACTGCTCCCACCAGACCCTCCTAGCATCTTGCCATATTAAGGACTCTTTACCCCTCTTCTTAGCCTCTAGGAATAGTTCATACACATCCCAACATCTAGCCTCTGGATAGTGCTCCTCTCTCCATCTAGGATTCTCAGGTAGATCCTCCCTACATATCACTAGCCTGATTTTAGGTAGCTCCTCATCTACATATTCCTCTCCTGTATCTAGGCCCATATCCCCTACCCCTCTCTTGATCTATCCTGTAAACCCTCCTACTCCCGCATTTAGGACATGAGACCATACCTGATGGTATCCATCCAGTCTCGAATTCATTCCCGCAATCCATACATCTCCATTTCTTACTTCTCCTCATATCACTCACATGTTATCTTTTAATTTTCTAAGTGATAAGTTTTCACTATGATGACAGAGGAGATAATTAAGATTCGGGAGAGAGCGAAAGTTGAAGAGATTTGGTGTTGCGTGAAACATTTGCTTAATGCTGAGGAGCATGGTGTGGAGACGATCCAAAAGCTTGCTAGAGAAATGAGTGATGCTCTCGATATTGGTAATAAAGAGCTAGCATCTTTAAAACTAGAGCAGATTCAAGAATTAGCACTCTTAACAGATGAGGTTAGAAGGATTAGACAGAGAATTGTTGATCTAGTCTTTACCTTTATAAGTGAAGAGAAGATAAGAGAATTGAAAGGTGGTGAAGTTAATGTTCATAAGGAGAAAGAGGAGATTAGGGTTAAGGGATCTGGAGAGGATTGTGGAGAGGAGATACAGTTATTCGAGGAATATAAGGCGGAGGAATAAGAGATCAAGATATGATGACAACTGTATTAGATGCGAAGAAGACCTAATATACTAGCGATATGAAAGCTAGAAAACCAATATTGTATTGCCCCTACTGTGGTAAGGAACTTACTAATGTCTACTTCATTTTATGGAAGTGTCCTAAATGCAACTCCTTATTCAAAATCTCTATTTTTAAGGTTAGTAAGAGAAATTATGCGGTAGAGTTTATTCCAATTAAGAGTTAAGCTATTCCAAAAACTACTAGTAGCATTCCCATTAGAGTTCCGAATAGGACTCCTAGAGCAATTCCTATACTGAGTACTAAGGGTGGCTCTTCAACTGGTATGCCTGCGTGATATAATCCCTCTACTATTCTGAATATGCTTATCCTCATAATCCATGCTGTAGAGAATCCTATCAGAAACCAGAATGGATCGTATCCTCCAAAGCTTAAGTATAATGCGTACCCTACAGCTGTAGACATGATGAAGAGTGATATCTCGTTTATTATCCTCTCTACTAATGCTTTCTTTACTACGAAGTACTTTCCTTTGAATTCATAGAGGTCTCTTGCATAGGCTTGTATTGTGTAGATTACTGGTAGGGATAGTGCTACTGAGAATGCTACACTATACTCTGTGTATTCTGGTACGAAGAGTCTTAACGCTAATATATGCCCTGCCATTGCTACTATGAAGTAGACTTCCTTAAGCTTCGATAGTTCTATCATTACTTCTCTTCCCTAGCCTTCTTAGCACTCTTTCTTAAGAATTTGTTTGATATCAGCATTAGAGTACTAAACCACTCTTTAATGCATGCATTATATTCGTTCTTGAACTCCTCTGGACTCCTCGCATTTTGCTTAGCCTGCTCTACACAGTATGATACTACGGATCTAACCGTCTCTCTAGCTCTCTCTGTATCCTCTTCTCTCCCGCTACCACTCTCTAATACGTTCTCGATAAACTCCATAGCTTCTCTCTCAAACTCTTCTGCTATCTTATCTACTAGATCCTTATCGGGCATAACTCCTCAAGGATTAGTATAAGAGAAAGAGAAAATAAAAAGATATTTTCGAGGTTTTTATGCGTGATTAACGGTTATGTACTTTCTAGGCTTGAGTGCTATAGCCCTACCCCCTCTAGCTAAAGCCATGAGGAACATTACAAACAGTAGAGCTACGAAGGCTATGATCACATAGGTCTCCCAAGTCCAAGTGAATGTATAGTACTTCTGGTATCCTGCTATCACAGTCCTACTAGCAGAGCTTAAGTCTACGGTTACAGCTGTAACGTTCTTATAGCTAGTACCATCTACTGTAATCTCTACTAGCCTTATCTCCACGAATGGCATTACTATCTTGCTCTTTGGATAAGATACGTTAATTATCTCCTTAGCATAAATGGTAGCATTGCAGGGTAGTGAAATCTCTACCTTAGAGTTCAAGCTTGGAGAAACTTCAGCAGTAATACCGCTCATATTAGCCCTAATACCAGCAGAGTACATAGCACTAGCATCTAGAGTTATCACTTTAACAACTGTAGTGTTTATGGTAGTCATATCAGTAGTGTTAAGTATGTACTTTCCACTCGCTAGTTCAACCCAGAAGGTTACAGTTTCATTAGGAATTGAGAGTGTTACATACCCTGTACTGTTAGTAGTTCCCTCAGCAACCTTAGCCCCTGTGGAGTCGAAGATCTTCACTTTAGCCCCTGCTACCGTGTTACCGACCTCGTCCTTGATTAATAATGTCATGGTTATATTCTGAGCACTTAATGCTGGTGGTACTAGGAATGCTAGTACCATTAAGGCTAACAGGAGAGCACCTATCCTTCTCATTCTCCCATCCTATACTTTACTTTATCACTTTAAATTTAAAAAGATTAGATTATTAATGTTTATCCTCTTCCTTACTCTGGAGAATGCGGTATACCCTCCCCACTTATAAAATCTTTAAAGAATGGATTCAACTTCTTAGCACTTTTAGAAAAGTACGCATAGATACTCCTCCATGAGGGATACTCTCTAAAAACGTAATAGTAGTACTCTACCCACTCGCTAGCTAATCCACTAGCTACAGCACAGGACATAGAAGTACCACTCAACCACATATAGTATTGATCCCTAACCGCCTCAGGTAACACCTCTTCAATATACGACTTAATAGTTACAGGCTTAGTAGATAGAATCCAAACACCAGCAGTAATGAAATCAGGCTTCATCCTACCATCCTTAGTAGGCCCGCTAGCAGTCCATGATGGGATTTTACAGCTGTAAGGATTGATAGCCCCAATCGCAATAACTTTCCTAGCACAAGCAGGAATCGAAATCGTAAAGGGGAATATATAGTTATTACCAGCAGAAGCAAAGAGTATCAACCCCATATCCGCTAGCTCATCACAAGCTACTGATACTGGATCTCTCCCATCACTAGGCCCAAAAGCACCAAAACTCATGTTAATTATGGTTATATTGAACTCCCTATAGTGATTCTTAACCCAGTTTAAAGCATCTAATATCATATCAGTCGTAGCAGTACCATCATCATTAAACGCCTTAATCACAATTAAAGTAGAATTAGGAGCTAACCCTAGCACTTCTCCTCTAGAAGCATCACCACTCCCACAGATTATCCCTGATACATGCGTACCATGTCCAAAACTATCAATCCAAGGATACACTCCATAAGTAGCGTTTATATCCTGCTCATATATCCATGCATCTTCAAGTGTACCATTAACCCCCTTAATCCATACTAATGGATGATCATTACCGTATACTATTATACTCACTAATGCGTATACATTATCCCTTAAGTCTGGGTGTAGATAATCTACTCCTGAATCTATAACACATACTACTACTCCCTTACCAGTCCACCTATCGCTTGCTCTATGAAATACCCTCTTTATATCCGTGTGATACTCTTTAGCTACTGCTAGGTCATCCATTAGTTCTTGCGAGCTTAAGTGCTTTAATATTCCGATTGGATCTATTATGCTGGCCTTCTTTACAGAGCTTACGTAGATTGCATATTTCCCTACTTTAAGTAGTGTTTTCTTATCGAATTCGTACTTTAGTATCAAGCGATCTCCAAATCTCCAGCTCTTTAAAGCTGGTGGTAGGTATACTGCCTTTGCTGGGTCTATGATTGCATACCCTACTGTGCGTTTTTCACTTAGGACTTCTTCTATGATTGCTGGATCTACATTAAGGAGGTTTAGCCCGCTAGTCTGGTAATTTGATCTGTCTACCATGAAAAATAGTGCTGTTAGTGTTAATAGACTAAGCCCTAAACCTAAAATTCTGAAATTTAAAGTATAGCGTACTTTCTTTTCAGTCCTTAAGTACGACATACTTATCCCTCTGTCCAATCAACCTCTTGCTTACCTTGATCTTGGGAGCTTTTTGCGTAATGAGGTCTAAGAGAGCACAGATAACCGTAATTCCACCGATTATCGTTAGTGATCTGAAAAACCACGACTCAAAGTACTGATAGTAGAGTACTCCATACGTTAGCAGGAATGCTCCTACCACTACAGCTGATCCTTCAGTAAAGTAGTTTATCAGACTTAATATCAGGTACTCTGACTCTTTGAACTTCACTCCTAGTGCTGTTAAAACATCTATGAATGCATCTATCCCTGCTATTAACAATCCTACTCCTAATAGTGGGCTTATTGGGAGTACTGTTATCCCTGCCATTATTAGCATCCAGCATGTAAATCCATTAACACTAACCCTGAATGCTCTATAGTACATCTCTAACTGCAAGTCCAACTCCCATGATAAAAGTGATTAAAACAAGATATAAACATTTAAGGAGGAGAAAGAGGAAAAGAAAAAATCAATTATCTTATTTCATGGTAACTGTAGGTACTGCCTTATACCCTGTCCTCTGCAATCCGTATAATACTCCAAGGATTACAGTAGCTATTATGAATGCTAGAATTCCCCAGAAGCTAGCTGTTATTACCGCATAGATACTGAATCTACTCATTGGTACTGCTCCGCTAGTTGATATTATTGGTAGGTATCCTGCCTGTACTAATCCCCATGTGAGTATAACGACTGCTAGAGCACCGAAGTAGTAGTAGATCATATCCTGTCTTCTGATAACTCCTCTCCTCTGTAGCCATTGCCCTGTCCATACTAGTGCTAATAACTCTATTGCTATTATCCCTGCTAGGAGTGGCTCAACTCCGAAGGCCTGAATTACCCACACTCCTACAATAAGGAGTACTGCCAACGTTACTAGCGGTATTATCGTTTCCCAAAGGGTTTGAGGTTTTTCTGCCATACACTCCACCTATATACTCTTCACTTATCTATTTCTAGGAAAGAAGATATAAAAACTATTACTACTCTTCCCAGTATTTGATTTTATAATACTTCCTCCTCCTAATCCTGTAGTACTTTCCAATACTATCCTCCTCGATTTTACCGCCACGTAGCGACCTCAAATAAGAAATCACGAATAACGCATTATGCGTAGAGTGTAGTATTATACTAGCAATCCCTAGACCACTAACCCATAGAATAGCACTCATGTATGCTGGAGGAATATAAGCTATAATCTGAGCGAATAGTGCTACAATCAGCTGTCTTGTAGAATACCCCATACTCCAAGCCCAGCTCATAAACCTAGCTATGTGAACTGCCGACCAGAATAGCCCACAAACTATAGCCATGATTAGCGATCCATACATAGATGGAACTGCAAAGAACAGTACCTCCTCAAAGACTGGAAAGAAGAACACTAGCCATGTACTCATCTCTAGTATAGAATATCCATGCTTAAAGTAGGGTAAGAATACTGGGTATAGTGGGTACAGTACAAACGTTTTCACACTCGCATCACTCAGATACTCTAAGAAGGGATCTATCCCAGCTACATCAAGCAATATGCTGGCTATTATGCTTGGGATTATGTCTAAGACTAGGAACATGAATATTATCGCTAGTGGGTTGTAGGGATCTAAGAAAGGTATCATGCTTACAGCTGTAAACTCATAATGGTAGCTCAGGTACATGATCCCCCCTCCTTATCATAATGAACGGCTCTCCAACAGGTTTAACCCTCCTAGCTCCAAACTCATCATACTCTGAGAAGTAGACTACTATAAAAGCCATAGTTGGTATGGTTGTATTTAAGAAGAATTCAAGCATACTCATAATACACTTCACCTGCTCTGGATCTACTATTATCACATCCTTATTAGTACTCTTCACTTCTATGAGGTACAGTACTCCATTCCTCCACGCTAGTAGATCTGGGGTAGCACTATGAGGGTGTCTAAACACTACAAACCCATGCTCTCTTAGAATCCTGAATACCTTTAGTTCAATTCTAACTCCCTTCAGATATTTACTCCTGCCTAGCTTTTTGAAGAAGTTAGCATAGTATAGCTTACTCGAAAACTCCCTCCTCATAGAACTTCACCATAGCCTTAACACTCTGTGGATATGCGATTGCAACGTATAGTGCTAGGAATTTAGGCAGTACAAAGCAAATGAAGATTCCAATCGAGGGATACCCACAGAATGTAAGCGTTCCTAGTATGAATGAGAGTAGCGATATGCTCTTAATGTAGTTCTCCTTACCCATCCTGATTAGGATTGATCCGAAGACTATATCTATAGTATCAACCACTAGCATTCCTAACAGTATCTGTGCCCTATAAGGCTCTAGTATTGAAGGCATAACCCTCATGTACTTAGCAATGTATTCTACAAGCTCTACCATTGGGATTCCTGTGATCTCGCTGATCATAGCAATATAGCCTATACTCATTAGTATCCTGAGGACTATATCCATCTTTGTCATAATGGATACTATGCGTTCACTCCTCTCATAGACTTTGTAAATATCCTCGCTCACGCTATTCACCTTGTTATCTTTTAATCTTTCGACAATAAAAAGATAATTTGATCAGTATGAGCATCCAAAAAACTGAAGAACTATTAGTAGCCTTAAAAAACGCTACAAACCTCTGTGGAGGAGGGCCATTAATATCCCTAGTATACTGCTGTGGATTAGAAAAACCATGCCCAATAAGAAACTACGCCCTAAAACTCCTAGGGATAACACCAGAGAAATTCAAAGAAGTAAAGGAAAAGCACAGAATAGATGCAGAAGGAACATGCTTCAAAAACCTAGCCTACTGTTGCTCACTACAGAAGGAGTGTCCTTTCAGGGATAAAGTTAGGAAGCGACTAAACATGAGTGATGAGGACTATCTTAAGTACAAGCTAGAGATACTAAGAGATCTAATACCTAGAGAGAAGCTAGATTATGCTCTTAAGACTAGGGTTATGAAGCCTTTAATCTTCATAATAGTAGATCCTAGTGGTGAAGAGTGGACAGAGTGGAGAGGGTTAGGCTTTGGTAATCCAGATATAAATGCATTCTTCATACAGCAAGTTAAAGTGAAGAAAAAGATTCCCCCTCCTAAGTAGTGGGACGAAATGTTCTCGTATTGTTGATTCCTACAGAGTAGCGTGAAGAGCTGATCTTTTCCATATTCTATCATCATTTTTCTACGGAAAACTATCTCACCTCTAACAATTCCTTAACTCCCTATATAGGTGTAATTCACTCTTTTCAGTAGAATTTAAGTGTCTTTCCTGAGAAATCTGTACATAAATTTGTATGGTGTTTTTACGAATTTTGTATTAAAATCTAACCTTCTTTTCTCAGAATTTCTGTAGTGATTTCTGAGAAAACTCGGAAATTCCCTATAGGGCGATTTCACACTTTTCTCAGAAATTCAGTAACTTTTATCATAATTTTCTTCACACACTCCTTCTTATCATTTCTACTGAGTTTAATGGTTATTTTCAACAAAATTTTTATTATATTCAGTCACATTTCTTAGGAATAGTGAGGAGATAGACATGCATCTTATAATAGCCCCTAACCTTGTAATAGTGAAAGACCTATTGATCGTAAAAGGTAAGATACATGTATTCAAAAAACAAGGGAAATATATAGATTGCAAAATCCAAATCCCTAGTGGAGATGCTAAGAAAATAGAACACCTAGCAAAAAGAGATGTTTACTTACTTGTCATTCCTACCGAAGAAACCGATAATATAAAAGAAACTAAAGGCATTCAAAATTAAAAAACACCATCAGGGAGCTTTCCCGTCAAATGAACTAAGAGGTACTTTATCACATTCAGAAGGTACTCCTCTCTTTTTTCCATTAAATACCTCTCCCATATCGCATACACTTGCTCCTTTAATTCACCCTCACTTAAACACTCCCTAATCATCCTGTCTATAAACTCTATCACTTTCTCTCTCCTCATATCTATGTATACTTTAGTACAATCGCAATCAACCTCTATAGTATTGTAGAATACTGAAGGAACTCTTGTGAAGAAGACAGGAGACCTCTTCATAACCATCGCCTATTTTAATGATGATTAAAAACACAAAAAAAGGGTATTACATTCTAGCTTTTGCTAATGTTGGGATCGTGTAGTCATCATTCTTCAAAATATTCTCCATATACGACTGTAGGTCTTCTATTGTAGCATTTTTAAGGAACTTCCATAATGGGCTATCCTTTGTTAAAATGTACCTGCTTACTCCTCTTCCTGTCTCTCCTATCCTTCTAACACTCCATACATCTATATAGCCTTTCTTCCTGAACTCCTCCAGAATGTGCTTTATTACTGTTAAAACTACAGGCTTGGGTACTACCGTTCTTGCTAAGTTCTTGCATCTGAAGGTTACAGCAGTTCCCCTTGAAAGCTTAACCATTCTGTCAAGAGAAGTGAGTACTGAATATACTATCTCTTCAAATTCACTCAACATTTTCCCAAACCCATAATATTTTTTCTTAAATTCATGTATATTTTAGTTAAAAATCCTTATAAGCTTTTATCCTCTGGAGAAGGTGTTGTTCCTCTTTTCGATCCCGTTTACAGCTGTAAAACCTCATAACTTTATATACTCTCCTTCAACTAAAACACCTTATATAGTATACATTAGGTATAATAGGTTATGTAGATTCTCATTAAATTGGTTAAATAATTTTGAGTTTACAGCTGTATGCATGAACTCCTCTCCTGTTTAACTGATATATTTATTATCCAGTTATCGTTACTCTTATCATAGATAAACATGCTATCCACAATTGAGATTGTTAAGGGGAAGGTAATAAAGAAAGAGGTTAAGGTAAAGGATAGGCGGTACGAGTACTACTATATCCAAATCCCGAGTGAGGTAGTTAAGAGGCTAAATCTCAAGGAAGGGGATATTGTAGGAATCAACATTATGAAGATTATCGAATAATCTAGCTGGAAGCTCTGTCTTATTAGATATTCCTGTAGTTCTTTCTCTCATGTCTTTATGTTTTAAAGATGCGTTTCTCTTCTTTTAATTGATGAGGGGGGAATTGTTCTTAGTACTCGGTAGTATAGCCTCCTTTGCTCTAGCAGGCTACATCATATACTCACTAAACCTAGGAGCAGAAATAATCATCCCCTTAGTCATGGCAGGGATGGGAGGAGTACTACTAGGTACGTCTATTAACTACTCCAAAGCTAGAGAACTGGAAGAGGCCATGTCTAGGATGCAGGAGAGAGTATCTCCTAGAGGGCAGACTTTGATCATGCCTTGGGATGCTGATATTATCGAATTGTACTTCCAGAGGTCTTCTCCAAAGTTCCTCCCCCTGACTAGATCTTCCCAACCTGAAGGGGTAGAGCATGAGTAGTGAGGAGTTAGTAGGGTATGTAGCGACGGCAATAAAGGAAGCGTTATCCAGATATGATGAGACTAGGATAAATCCACTAGAGAAGAAACTAGAAGAGCTGGATAGGGATATAACACTCATAAAGAACTCCCTAGTGGGAATAAGGAGGAAGCTAGAAGTACTACCAGTTTTTGAAGAGAAGGCGATATATCAGGCTACTAGGGCTATCGCTGAAGCTAGGATAACCATGCAGGCTAAACAACTAGTGAAAGAGATACAAGAGGAGATGGACTATAATAAGTTCATAGACAGATTCATACTACCCTTAGTCGGTAGACTGCGACCACTCTTCAAACTAGCATTACGTGATGCTATACAGGAGGTTACCCTACCCATAGATGAGAAGGCTATCTATGAGACTGTATCCTCTGCAATTGATGATTATCTATCCTCAAAGCTAGAGGATAAATTCCTATCCATAGGGGGCGATCTAGCTAAATTATTTGAAATGGTGAGGCATCTAGAAGGAGTAGTTAATGCCCTACAGCAGGATATACGAGCACTAAACGAGACTCTAGCTACAACAAGGACTACACTAACGGGAGTGGTAAGGAGAGTCGGTAAACTCGAAGAGGAAGTAACTAAACTGAGAGGAGGTCTAGAACCGCTGATATCCAGACTAAGGGAGGCCGAGTGAAGTGTCTACCGAGAACTTATGGAACGACATCTATAACAGAATATTAAGGCTTTCTAAACAAATGAAGATACCACTAGAGATCGCTAGGAGAAAAGACGTACCATCACCACCAGTTGGAGTAGGGAAAGCGTTATTCGGGTTACCAGTAATTGTAATCGAACCGCAAGGGGGAGTATTCAGAGGGCAATACGTTACTCATGTAGAATACGAATCACCAGATGGGGATTCAATATGGGTTATAAGGACAGGCTTATTCTCGATAATGGCAGTATTCGTAGATGATCGTACTGGTTATAGAGCATACTACCCCTTCGCTGAAAATGGATTGCTTACAGCTGTAGCACCGACAGTAATGAACTGGATTCAAAGAGGCTATGACAACTATGGTAGGAGGTTTGCAGGGTATTTTGAAGCAGTAGGTAACTTCAGAGCAGGATTCATAGAGTGCTATAGGAGTGATATACTATACCTAGACATGGTTACTCAAGGAAAACTACCTATGATTTTGGTTGATAAATACAGGATCTTAAGATCCCTACCACCTAGTGAGTTTATTGAGGAATTCGCCTCCCTACAGTTCACAGTAAGAGAGCTTACTAGACAGAAGGTAGAGTACGAGAAGCGGATAAGGAGAATGAGATTACTAGTACACATTCGAGAATCTGAATACTCGGTACTGAGAGAGGATCTTAACGAATTGAAGAATATATTGAGGGCACTCATAAGGGAAAATGAGCGTCTAAGAGAAGAGCTAGAGAGGAGGGATATCAGAGCTAGATTCAGAGAAGTAAGCCTAGAAACATACGAATCACTCATAGAAGGCTATGAAAGAAACCTACAGGAACTGCAAGAACTCTTCCAGAGAGTATCCTCCATAGAGGAGCGGGTAGCTAGTATAATGAAGCCAGTATCTCCTAGAGAAGCAGTACCCCCTGAAGAGGAGGAGGAAAGGAGAAGAGAAAGTGAAAGGACTAGATATCTTAGGGTAGGTGGTGAGGAGCGTGAGTCTGAATCTCGTGCTGAAGCAGAGGAAAGAGCTAGAAGCACTCCTACATAGGATAAGAGATGTATTAATAAAATCTAAGACAAATCCCTTCATCTCCAGAGAGGATATTCTAAGGCTAATAGATAGGTTCGATAGTACACTAACAGACATGATGATGACTATGGCTAGTGAATCATCACAGAGAAGCATAAGCTTATTCCCAGCATTCTTAGAAGCAGAAAACCTAGTCAAAGGTGCTCTAGAAGATCTAAGGAGATACGTACACAGTAATAACCTATCATTAGCTAGAATGCAATTAGACCTCTTAAAGACTAGACTAAACCACTACTTAAGGATCGTAGCATTCATGTTTAGAGGAGGTAAGGCAGAGGTTACAGCTGTAACAGAGGCGATATCTGGAGTAAAAGCACCAGAGGGGCTCTCTCCAAACGCCTTCAAAATATACGCATACTTAAAGCAGAAGCCATCACTAGAAAGCGATCTAATAACAATACAGCACGCACTAGGAATGAGCGAGACTGAAATAAACGAAGCTATAGAAGAGCTTAGAAAACTAGACTATATAGACGTATTAATCAGAGGGAGGTCTATAATCATCAAGCTAAAGGAGGTGTGATATCTTGAGTGCTACAGCATTAAGCCTCCTAAGCGTACACTTCTGGTATCAATTCTACCTAAAAAACAAGCGTATAGTAGAGAGAGCATTCAGGAAAATGGCTAGAGAAGGGCCAGAAGGAAAGTACTACAGGATAACCACAATACACGGTAGAAGAGAGGAAGCTAGAGAGAGAAGAGCACCTAGAGTACCTAGAGGATTCATAGGATACCTCCAGCTACCAAACGGAAGTAAAATAGTAACGCCACTTTTCGATATTGATGTAGAGACCGTACCAGAGACAAGCGATAACGTGATACCCCTAGCAGAGTACCCCACGAGATCTTATACTACAGTATTTGAAGCATCATCACCACTATTCAGAAGACAACTATCACAAGCATTCAGAAGAATCGGGGAGATAAAGAGGATAACAGAGGGTAGGTAAACTCATGTCTACAGCTGTAAGGCATGTAGAAGTGATATTATACTACAGACCACTATGCCCCTTCTGTGCTATATTGAGAAAAGAGCTAAGAGACCTACTATCCAATAGAGTATTCAGACTAGCAAACAGAATATCGTATATAGAGCACGAGCTATCACGCATAGCACTATATTGGAATCCTTTTGCTAGGATGAGTGAAGAAGAGAAATTATTCGTAGTAGACCTAACAGGGGAGAAACCTGAAGTCTTAGAGGGGAGAGGGCTAGAAGAGTACGCTCACAGGCATGTTGAAGTTCCTATTATTGAGGTAAGGGTGTATTCTAACACTCGTATGGATAAGTTCTTGTTTACAGGTTTTATAGATCCTAGGAGAGAGGATTTTGAGGAGAGGTTTGAGAGATTTAAAATTAACTTAATTGCTCTATTGAAGATATTTTCAGGAAGGTGATACTCTCTTCAGAAACTTAAAGTTTATAAGTACTTCTAAGTGAAGTATTAATAGGTGAAGTAAATGCCCACCTATATTGGAAGTGGAGTTAGTGCATTAAAAGAATGGATTAGAAAATGCCTAGAAGCTGGAGGTACACCAACCTTCGTTCCAAAGTACGCTGGACGCCCCTTCAAAGGGCCTGATGGCTCTCCAGCAGTACTTGTAAGGTGCTTCGGTGCTGGCGACGTAGTTAGTGGCGGTGTCATCTACGGCCTACCTTCTGAACTAGTAGAGAAGATCGAGAGTGCTAAGAAAGACATACAGACCTTGGCTAGAGAATTAGGACTTTAAACATCTTGATTTTAACCTATCTTTTTTAATTACTTTCTTTCCTTCTTAGCAAACTTATATCTACTAGTATCCATACTTTTAACTCAGTAGTAGAACTCAGGTGGTGATATTGGAAGTGAGTAGAGTTTTAGGAAAAGGAGTAGAGAAAGTTGTAGAGTTTATCGAGAAGTGTCTCAAAGTAGGAGGAGTACCAATGGTAGTAACACGCTATGCAGGGAGAAGACTAACAGGGCCAGATGGGTCTCCAGCTGTAATCGTAAGGTGTTGGGGAAAGAGAGAGGTATTAGAAGGTGGAACGATATACGGTATTCCAGAAGAGTTTATAGAAAAAGCAGAAAGGTATGTTGGAGATTACAAGTGGATCTTAGCCGAATATGGACACCTAACCTCTTAGATCCCTCATAACTATGTACCTTCTTTTTGATACTTTTTTAACCTTGAACCCTAGGTTTTTCAACCTCTCTACTAGATGCTTTATAGCGTGATGGCTATAATACGGGTATCCAGTCTCTGCTATAATTCGATTTAAAGTAGCTACCGATCTAGGAGGTATCCTAGCTATAATACGTGGGAGTACCTTATCTACATCCTTCTTCCTGAGCACTTCATCATCACTACAGTCTATCAAATACTTCCTCTTAGCATACCTAAACCTCATCTCACCACCAGATACTTTCTCCTCCTAGATACTATAGACCTAGGGAAGTACATTCCCAACAGAAATCCACAAGCGTATGGTATTCCAATGGGGGCGTACTGAATCAGTACTTCAGGAGTTGCTGATAATAGATTATTGAAGTGCTCCCATACTTTTGCATAATTTATCGTGATTACCCCCTGCCTCTCTAACCATAGTAAGAATACTGCTTGTGCTCCCATGACTATCATTACTATCTTCTTGAGTATCCTAGCTAGATAACCGCTTAACCATCCTAGTAGGAACATCCCCCCTATCGTTAGCGTATCCATAATATCACCTTGCTGTTGCTGTAACCTCTACTACTTCTTTCTCTTCTGTAAGCTCTTTAAGATATCTGATAAGCTGATCCATCTTTGAATTCATTTCATCCATCTTTTTCATTAACTGATCCATCTTCATATTCAGAGTCATTACATCCCCCAGTACGGTTTTCATGCATCTCCATTCGTGTATTATATTCCTTACTAGATCTGCTACTGTTCTTAGGTGCTTCCTCTTCTGGAATTCCTTGAGTAGTACTGCCTTTTCAGAAGGGGTAATCGTTACGTGTAGTGTACTCACTCTCTCTTTCTTCAACATCTCTTCAGATCTCTTCCTCCTCTTAGGCATCTCCTCCTCTTCAACCTTTAACGCTCTTATTAGTTTGCTTATTACATCCTCATTTGATGACACTTTTCTGCCCCCATATATTTTTACGAGCTAAGGTCTGATAAATAATACTTTAAAAATAAATCCTCTAAAATTGAAAATGTCCTGATTACTGCTATAATATATTGAGGTACTATCAACACCTTCTGTTGTAAATTTGGAAGTTATTCAAGTACTAAAAATCCATCCTACACTACACATTTCTACAAATCACTTTAGCCTCTCTCTAAACCACTCTATAACCCTTTCAACCTCCTCCCTAGTCATCTCTTCCAGCGAAGTCTTCTCACTATTCGTAGTGGCCAAGCATGCCTGTAGAATAGCCTCCTCCTTAGTCATATTCCAAAACTTACCCGCCTTAATAGCCAACCTCTCTACCTCTTTAATCAACTCCTTATCAGCAGGCTCTAGTTTATCAAGGTCTTCCTCCTCTTCCTCTCCCTTCTCGATCTTCTGTAGATATGTTATGATTTCACTAGCCTTCTCGATATCTAGTTTATCCTCCTCTCTTGCTATGTCTATTCCAAACTTCTCTCTAATCTCATCTATAGTTACTCCAGTCCTTTTGAGCAGATTCCATAAGTACCTCTTCTGCTTCTCAGTAGCTGGTCTAAAATTTCTCTCTTCTTCTTGATTGTTATTAGCTAGCTTATCAGCTGTAACGAATGATGATGATCGCTCTTCTTTAACCCCTATTAGTTTCTCAGAAACTATACTCTCTAAAGCCCTAAGCCTCTTATCAATAGCCTCTATTTGTGAGATTACTTTTTCAAGTGTTGTTTCTATTCCACTTAACCTTTCCCTAACGTATAGCATTTCTTCTGAGGGAGGGCTTTCCTTAGGGTTATTATCTGTAGCTGTCGTGATGTTGCTGTATCGTCTTATGGTCTTCATTATATCGTCTATGTGTTTCAAGTCTTCAAGGTTGTATATTGTTATTGAGGCGTTTCCAATCCTGAGGCTAAATCTAGGTCTAGGTCTGGGCATATACTATCTCCTACGGTAATTTTAGGTACATAAGTACATAAGTATAGTGCTTAAGAAATAGGGATAAGTACAAGGAATAGGTACTAAAAATTACTTATTCCTAATCCTTTTGTACTTGTACCTATGTACTTATGTACCTAAACCATCAAAAGATGTAACCTCTAAACCTATAGCTATAGAAGTCTGATTTAGTGCTTAGCTATCTTAAGATATCATTAGTTATCTTAAATGATAGTGTTTTTAGAAGGCAGGAGAAGTAAATATATGCATCAGAATCAGAATTAAAGTCTCATCATCTCGCTCACAGGAGGCGGAGTCCATGAGTAGTATAAACTCAAGGGTATATAAATCATCCGATCCTTCCCCACTCAAGGAAAACTCCAGATATTATATTAGAGTAGGAGAACTACAGAGGAGAATTCTAGAATACGCTTCTAGAGTTAATACCTTCACGATAAGCGAGATAGTAGTATGTTATCACCCCAGCACTCAAGGAAAAGAAAGGACTAGACTACTCAAAAGATATTATGATGCCGTAAGGAGATTATATAGCAGAGGATTTATTGAAAGGACTTCTAGGGGAGTATATAAGCTCGTTAAATTCACTCCATTTAAAGTAGTCAGGACGCAACATAGCTTTCTTTTTGAAAGAAAACGACTCAAGGAAAAAGTGTGTGTTATGGAGCGTGTGAGTGGTTATTCTGTGAGTGTAGAATCTCGTAAAGAGGAGGTGATATTTAGGCATCATGTTGTTTTTGATTCTAGGTATTCTTTAGGGGAATATATGATAGCTTATTTTGAGAGGCTTTATGCTAGTAAGTGTTTCTTAGAATGGCTTTGTTCTGTTTATGAGAGGTTTTTAATTAGAAGGGGATATGTTAGTCGTAAGGGTGTTAGTAGGGTTAAGAGGAGGGTTAGGAGGGTTGTCTTCTCTGCATTATCTTCTGCTGTTGTTAAGATTGGTGTTCATGGTGTTAGGTTTGGATCTAGGGGGAAGGTTAGGAAGCTGTTTGTTGGTGTTGATGAGTTGTATAAGCTGTCTGTTTTCAGGTATTCTTTCTGTGAGTTTGGTGTTGATGTTGTTGTTAGGGGTAGTTATGGTGTGCTTAGGGGTTTGTTTGGTTTTCAGAAGGTTTATGTTGCTAGGCCTGAGGTTAGGGGGGAGTCTTTTATCTCGTGTGCTGATATTAGTTCTTTTATTAGGTGATTCTTAGCTTGGTTTTTCATTATATTTAGCTTCATTGTTGCATGCGTTTCTATGGTGTTTTTCGCTAATATTTGTGTCGCAAATTTGTGGTGCATATATTAGTGGGTTTTCTAGTATATTCACATGCGTACAGCTGTAGACGGCTAGCTAAAAAAGAAAGTAGGGTTTCTTATAGAGGTTTGAATTTTCTTATCCAGATGCTTACTTTCGGTTTCTTTTCTGGTGTTATTCTGAATTCTATGTGTCTTATCTTATCGCTCATTATCCATCCGTGACTTACTCTTGTCATTGATGTGTGATAGTCTTCGTTATAAATGTCTTCTTTTTCTCCTGTTATTATGCCTCCGTAATCTATGTCTAATCCTATTAGGGATACTTCGATTTTTTCTAACAGTTTATCTACATAGCGGTCTTCCTCATCTCTCACTCCTAGGTATACTTGATCGTGCTCTATATCATATCCTACTTCAAATGTTAGGTCTCTAGGCTCTGGTAGTGAGCATGATACTACGGTTGTTACTCCTCTCTTCTCTACTTTTGCCTCTCCTTTGAGCTTCCTACATAATCTCTTAAATTTATCAACTAGTTCTTCCTCGGTTAGAGCACTCTCTATGAAATATGCCTCCTTCATAATAATCAATTTAATATGTCTTAAGAAGCTATAAAATACTATTCCTCTACCCGTTTAACATAGTTATATTTATCATGCAATTAAGCTATGATTTCTCACTAATGCTTTCCGTTTAGGTATGCTTCCAGCAACAAGTGTTTGTTACTTCTGACAAGTGTAAACTTTGTCTACTGGATTCTGCTTCTGCTACTAGATCTTGCTGTGTTATAGTTCAGGAGTTTTTAGTGGTTGGGTTTACAGCTGTAAACTTGCTCGTGTTGTAAAAGATATATTTATTTATCATCATTACAAACGTTTCAATGGTGAATGTATGGGTTATTGGGGTTTGCATGACTTATTGTTATACAACATCTACGTATACGCAAAGAAAGAACATGATCGAGATCTACTAGAGATCTTCTCCATATTCAGAAGGAGACTACTATCTAAAGTACTGTTAATGATGTTTGAAGCTAAAGGTGAAGCTATAGATGTTGATGGAGTATCTAATGAAGAGTACATAGCTAAAATTGCTGAAGAGTTCAAGACTGTAGTCAATAGAGTAGGCCTATTATTCAACTTTGAAGCAATTAAGAAGACTCTTAATGAATTGTACAGGAGGAGATCTGAATGATGATAGATAGGAAAGGGAAGGAATATCATATTGGTAAAGAGACCTTCAGAGTATACTCTGTAGATGGTAAACTAATAATTGAAAGACTGTGGGGAGAGTGGATACATGATTTCACTCCTTCTTATACTGAAAAGTTCTTCCTTCACATGATAACTATCGAAAAAGAATTAATACCAGTACTGATTAAGCTCTTCAAAATCCTAGAAAAGGAATTCCTAGAAAGTAAGAGTGAAGAGGAAGATAAGGAAGACGTATGTCCCTTCCATAAGGACTGTCCTCACTTTAAGAGGCTTAAGGAGATGTTTGGTAAGAATATAATCTGCTATGAGTCATATCCTCTCTGTGGTGAATATAAGCTAAGGACAATGAGATGGGCTGTAAAACGTGAGAGGAGGGGTTCTTCAAATGACTAAGGAATCTGATTGTAGATTATGTTTACGAGGAGTTCGAGCTTACCGAGGAGGGGCTTGAGGGGGCGGTTAGCCGTGGTGGATCTGGTCAAGTTCCTTAGCAAGAGACCCTTTACAGTTCTCTTTAGTGGAGGTAAAGATAGCCTTGCTACCTTACTCTGGGTTCTCGATAACGTACCTAATGATAATTGGAACATCTTATATATCGAGATTACAGGGAATACGCATTCCCTCTGCAACGAATACGTTTACTCTGTCGTTAGGAGTTTAGGTCTTGAAGATAAGTTCATACATGAGTGGAGAGAAGGTTTGGATTTCTTCAAATGCGTAAAAGAGTGGGGCGTACCTTTGCTAGGAATCTATAGATGGTGTATGTGGCAATTCAAGGTCAAAGTAATGGAACAATACAGCCACATCACGCAAGTTACGGGAATAAAGAGAAGCGATAGCCATAGACGAAGGAAGACCAAAACTATTGAAGTTATGAAAACGGGATTCATATCCGTCAATCCAATACTGAGTTGGAGTAAGGAAGACGTACTAGATTACATAAAGGAGCATGGAATGGCACTAAACCCCTGCTATTCGATATATGGCCACAGCGGGAATTGCATGTTCTGCCCATACCATTCTAAGAGACAGATCGTTTTAACCTTACAAGACCAAGAGTGGCGTGACAAGATATTGAACGCCTTAGCATATGCCAAGGGGAAGATCGCAAGGGAGACAGCAGAGAGGTGGCGTAGGCTGTCTGGTCAGGCTGTCCTCTTGGAGGTGGCTAATCGTGTCTAGGGAAGCTGATTGTAGATTGTGTAAACACTTCGTACCTGCTTCTAGAATGAGTGATGATCTTAAAGAACAAGCATTAATCTGGATAGCTAAGAATAGGCCTAACAAGCCTCTCCTTGGATGGTGTGATCGCTATAGGAGGCCTGTTACTCATTATACTGGGACGTGTTTTGGTTTTCTCCCTAAAAGGAGGAGAAGTGAAGGTTGTATGAAGCTAGATGCATTCTTTAAGGGTGATTAAATTATGTGGACTTTTACGGCGTATATTCTCTTTAAATTATGTGAAGCTAGGGGTAGGGGTACTTTGGCCTTTAGTGAGCTTCATACTTTCATGTTTGATGTACTGTGGAAGAAGTATAAGATAGTGCTTAATGATTCTAGTGTAGAGCTTAAGAAAGAGGTCGAGTACCTCTCTGAGTTAGGTGCTGTAGAGTTTGATGGCCATACGATAAAGATCAATAAGGATAGGCTTAAGGAGATTGCATTAATTGTAGAGCACTCACAATTAAGAGATCAGCTACTACTCTATCGAGAATACCTTTCTAGGATTAATCAAGCTATTCAGGAGGTAAGGGATAATGAGGATACTCCTCTATAGAGGATACTCTAATCATAAGATTCGTAAGCTAGGAGAGGTACGTGGGTTAGAGGATTCACGCATACTCTGGGAGAAGCTGATATCATCAATCAAGTGGTATGGTATAATGCATGAAGGTGAATTCTACATCATAGTACAGTATGATAACGACTTCTGGATAATACACATAGTATCAACTGATAACATAAGAATGCTGGAGTGGTATGATATCCTAAAGGAGAGCATCTCATTAAGCGTGTATAAGTTAAGACAGTTAATGAGTAGGCTTGAAAAAGATGATCTATTTCTCTAAGGAGGTTGATAGAGAATGCCTAGGAAGTCTCGCTTTAGGAGACTTGTTGAAGGCATACTCCCTAAGAAAGTATACGTAGGTAAGCAATCTCTAGTACGTGTCTGTGCTCTAAGTGGAGTATGGTGGGATCTACCTCTTGATGTAACGAGACGCTATGCTTTAAGGATCTTAAGAAAGTACGGGTATAAGAAGGAAGGCTATTTCTGGGTTAGAAGATGAGTAGAAGGTCTCTATACATTATAATACTCTCAGTACTCCTAGGACTGCTGGTATATTATCTACTAATGGATAGCAAGGGAGTAACAAGTACTGAACTATCATACTGCAAGTACAACCTAAACAATACTGGATACCTAATCTTTATCATAGGGAGGAATAATGCTAGAGTAGAGGTAGTTAAGATAGATCCTGATGATTATGGGAATATAGCTGTAGGCTCGTGGTTTATAGATAAGAACATCCCTCTATCTAAACGGATCTCCCTAAGTGTTGATATTAAAATTAATAAAGCTTCAAACATCTCAGGATGGGTTAGAATAGCTCTAGTATGTGCTGTGAACTTCTTAGGAAAGACACTATACACGGAGCTCGATATATGGGATTCCCCATACATCAAAGTAAATGATAAAGTAGTTTACAAGGGAGGAAATGTCATAGAGCTAAAATACGATCAAATCATCATAGGAGAATGGAAGAGATACACGATAAACTTCACAGAATGTATCCTAAAGGCATGGGGATCTAATGTGTTATATTATTCAACTCTAGAATCCATTTACCTAGTAATAGAATTCGATAGAGGAAGTCTGGGAAGCATCTCTATTGATATTAGAGGTTTTGAAGTTAGAATATAATGTGGTTTACAGCTGTACGCATTTAGAGTTTGTAGTTTGCTATAAAGACTACATTCATACCCTCTCTCCCTTCACCCTTCTCCTGAATTGTCTTCTGAGAGTATTTAGCCATCCTTACAATCCTCATAGAGTACTCATGCTCCCTAGCCCACTCTATGATCGCTGGTATATAGTTCTGCTTAAGCAACCACTTCCCCTTAACCTTCGTGAGTATATTTAGTAAATCGAAGTAGTCACTATCTGTAAAGTTCATTACATAATAGTCCTTATGCTTCTCTGTAGCATAGAATAAGTGTGGAGGATCTAAATAGAAGAAAGTGTATTCCTTATCATACCTCCTTATACATTCTCTGAAATCCAATTGCTCGATAATTACATACTTTAATCTCTCGTGAATTAGTTTAAGCTCATCAATTCTCCTCCAGAACTTATGCGTTGTCTTCCCCTCAGGATTAGCACCAGTTGAAAAGCCAGCACCTATCATCCCATTAAAGCTACATCTTATGATATAGTAGTACATTACTGCTCTCTTTACTGGATCTCTCTCCCTCTTATAATTCCTCAGGAAATCGTAGTAGATCTTTCTAGAATAGAGTATCCACTCAAAATACTCCATGAATTCTTTAATCCTATCCTTAACCACCATGAATAGATTCACTAGATCACCATCAATATCATTATACACTTCGACTTTAGACGGTGGTTTATTCAATAGTAGAGGAGCACCACCACCGAAAACCTCTACATAAGTCGTGTGTGGAGGTATCATTCTAGCAATGTATGGGATTAGATAGTAGTCTCCCCCCATATAGCGTATAAATGATAGTTTTGGACTATGCAGAGGTACTGTAATTGTTTCATACTTGTTTATACCGTGAGACCTTTTAGATCCGTGCTTTACATACCATCCGATCTTCTTACTATAGTGGAGTCTGCCTAACTGATTGCATCTCGGACAAATAATTAGAAGCCCACAACCCTTACTCCTCATACCTTCTAAATTCCATCTCCTAATATTAGCACTCCTCTTAGACCGCATAATAACCCAATATATACTCTCTTCTAAAACAAATTATAGCCCTTTCTCTAGAAACTAGCATACATCAAACTCAAAACTTCTAAATCACCTACCTACCAGCTATAAATTATACTAGATTATCTCATTACCTGATGTAGTTAAATTTCTAAATTAATAATTAAATATCTTTGAAACGTTTGTAATGAAGGTCTACTTACCCTATACTACTTAACATTAGATGTATAAACTATTCTACTTAACTTGAAGTGAAAAAGCTTATATAGGTTTACAGCTGTAAATTATATTGGTGATCGGTTTTGAGTAAGGAAGTGGGGTTAATTTTAAATCTTTTAAGGAAGTATGGTGCTTCTCCTATTCTAGTAAGACCTCAAGTCATCATCCATATATCCTCTAAACCTTCTATCCTTGTTTATCCTGTTCTTGTTGAAGATGATGAGTCAAATATTATAAGGATCAAAATGAGTTTGCGTAGGAGTGAGTCTATAGACCTGATAGATCCTATAAACAAGGTCGTGTACACTCATTTCAAGGAAACACGGTATTACACACCTGCTTATCGTTATGTTCTTAATGATGAAGGTAAAAAGTATCTAGAAGAGAACTTTAAGTTTGTATCCTTGAAGGAAGAGCCTGAGAAGGAGTTTCTTACGGATGTCTCGATAGAGAACTTCGGTGATGTGGAATTTATAAAGGCGTTAAACACTCTAAGACATTTAAAAGCTGAAATCAAGATTAAAATCGAGAAATACGATTATGTAGTAACTCTGAAACAAGAAAATGATGTTTGGGTAATAAGAGGAGATACATACGATTTCAGAAACATCATCAAGCAGTACAGGGGATCTTGGAGTTATTCAAAGAGGGCATGGGTCTTTGATGATGAAGAAAGAGCTAGGAAAGCATATAACACGATAATGACAATTATTGAGAGGTATAAGAAACAACTTAGAGAGGGGCTAGATCAAGCAATAAAGTTGAAGAGACAGTTAATGAGCTGGGCAGGTATTGAACCGAAACCTGAGGAGCTTAAGGAGGAGCTTGACAGAATAATTGCTTCTATGACCAAACCAAAAGAGGAAGAAAAGAAAGAAGTAAAGGAAGAAGAAAAGGAGGAAAAGATAGAGCTTACAGAGGAACTAAAGGAAAAACTTCTACCAGAGTGGTTATGCAAAGTCTACATTGTAGTTAAATCATTACAGAGTGAGTATAAGGGAGCTAAGGGAGAATATGAAGTGAACGGTAATGAGCTTAAGGAAACGAAGATTGTATTCAAGGATAAAGCCATAGCATTCAGGAACTTTAGAAGCCGTTTCACCAGATTTCTGCGATTAACATCAATAAGAACGCCAATGGGCTGGATAATCGCTAATCCAACTGATCAAATATTAAACCTTCTGAATCAGTACATGAATGAGTATGCAGACCTTCTGAGGATGTATTCTTCAGAGACGCCTATAAAACCGATAAGACTCATAGAAGTGTACATACCCAAGAAAGTGGTTATTGAGATGGCTAGAGAATACGTTGAAGAACTCAAAGCTTCCTTAGAAGGTGTAGAAAAGAAGCTAGAAGAACTCGAAGAGATGGTACAGAAAGCCAAAGATGAAGATACAATAACAAAACTAACTAAGGAGAGTAAAAGGCTAGAGAGGAGAAAGAAGGAATTAAAGAAACTTATTGATCAAGCTATGAACTTCATAGAGGAGATAGAGAAACCAAAGAAGATACCAGAGCTGATATCGAAGAGAGTAGAAGCACTTAAGAAAGTTCTCTAAAACCTAAATCTAATTTCTCATACTTACAGCTGTAAAGTGTGTATTTCTTCCTCACTTCTTCACTTCAAGTGTGTATATAACACTCACTCCTAGATACTCTGCTAATTTTGCTAAATTCCTATCACCAGTTACTAGTGTAGCCCCTCTATCTAGTGCTAGTGCTAACGCATACACATCAGCATAGTGAACCCTAATACCAAGCTCTTCCATAGCCTTCCTAACTCTTTTAACACTCTCTTCACTAGGAGTGCTTATTCCTAGTCTAGGTTTGAATACTTTCGAGAAACCATAAGCCATCCTATTAACCCTGTAGTACTCCCTCTCTACCTCTTCCAGCTCTCCTAATACTACTCTAGCAATCCTCCTCAGCCTAGGACTTCTGATTAACTCCCTATAGACTTCTAGAGGTATGGTACAAGTGTGCGTGTACCCATCACAGGAGGTTAATAGCTTTCTACTCTCATACTCGCTTTTATGCCTCCTTAATAGTGCTCTCTTAACTCTATCCCACGTTATGAAGTACCTCCTCTTTAGAGCACTCCTCCTAACACTCATATATGCTGATACAGCACCATGTGAGTAGTCTTCTAATGCGTGTGATAGACTACTAGTATCCCATATCAGCTCTCTCTTCTTTAGATTCCTCTGCAAATCCAATAACCCCTCCCTCCAAGAGATGATTGCCAACTACACTTCAGCCTCCTCAATAGTCTATTAATCCTACTCCACGTATCCCTACCCAGATATCTTGTAGGATATACCTCTGCGATTCGTATACTGGGATCATAAACTACCTTAAGATCTCCTCTTTCTACTAAGTTCCATATTTCACTCCCAGCATCTCCTAGTCTTTCTACAATTTTCTCTAAACCTTCCCTATTCTCCTCTCTATGCCTCTTAGCTTCTTCCAACATGGCATCTAATACGTCTGGCTCTATCTCAGCTTCCATTAATCCATAACCATGTTTTGTTAGGATCTCCTCTACTTCCTTCTTTATCTTGGGATACTCTTCCTTGAACTTATCTGGAGATACGCTTTTACACCAACCGAATAGTCTACCTTCCCAAGAGTATCCTTCTCTCTTTAGTTCATCCTTTAGGGGGTATAGGTTATCAGAAACGCAAACTAGGATGTCTCCCCTATAAAATCCCATCCTACTCTTATGAGGCTTTAGTTCTGCTAATATGCGGATTCGTTTGGGAATGTATATGGCTCTCCTCCTAACCGCTACAGGAACTGATACCCCCTTCTTGCCTAGAGCACTCTTTATCTCTTCAGCAAGTCTGACAGCACCCTTTAATGATCCCCCACTCACTATAAACCAGTCATCAGTCTCACTATACCTCGCTCCCAGCTCTTCTAGAACTTCCCTAACATCATCACCAACATACTCGTATACCTTACTCGTCATGTACTTGTATATCTTATTCACTTTACTCATTATGCATTCCCGATACACAATTGCTCTTTAGTGATAATATATCTTTACACAGAAAACCGCATAGGCTTACAGCTGTAAACATGTCATTCTATCTTAAACACTATCCTTAAGTAGGACTATTCAAATACAATTATTCGAGGTCTGATTTTAATGAACTATTATAGGCTTATGAAGATTGAAATTCTACGACCTAAAGAGGTCTTTGAGAATCTTGTCAAGATGACCAGAGTCTATGTTGAAACGAGTACTGGTAAAGTAAACCCCTACATCCCCTTCTTTCACATATTAATGAAAAAGGATACATGGATAAGAGGAGCACTCTTTATCAAGTTCTGCAGTACGCTGAAGATCCCAGTACCAGTCCCAGTAACACCAAGCAAAGAGTACACTTTTGTAAATTCGACAATGCTCAGTAGAGTAATGTCCAACCCCTATGTAGAAGCAACATTAATAGAAGCAAGCGAAAAGGAAGTACCAAAAGAAGACTTGGAATATATGAAGGAGTACTACCTAGTCAAGAGGCGAATCTGGAAACCCTTACTGAAGAGGGGAGATTTACTTGAAAAAAGGGAAGAGCCGTTCATAGTCAAGGGGAAGTATGCAACCTACTTACTACAAACGAGAGAAGACCTACTAGAAGCTCTAACGTATAGGCTGACTTTCTTAAGGATGGTAGAAAAACTACTAACACCTAGAAGATGGTCAATACCAAAGATAGCGAGAGAACTATATGGAGAGAAGAGTTCTAAATATCGCAGGAGAATCAGCTACCTTATGCACATACTCAAAGAATACAGGATGGCCAAGTACAGTATAAGAGAGAGGTCTTGGGTATTAACACTATCAAAAGAAGAACTAATGAAGTGCTTAGAAGCACTACACTTAAAGAGGCTCGGTCTAGCAGACAGAGTATTGGCCAGACTAACATACGTATTACTTAGAGAGAAGGGATATACACATTATAAAGCACTAGGCGAAGTATACCCAGCATGGCTCGGACTAATAGGAGAAAAACTATGGAAAGAAAAACTAAAGGTCAAACTGATAACCCCACCAGTTGCTAAAGAACTAGTAGAACACGGATACCTCTCAGAGTACGAGTATAGACTAGCAAAAGAATACGGAATAATCTAACTCATGCATACAGCTGTAAACTCAAAAAATCAAACAACTCTGAAACGTTTATAACGAAGGTCTACTTACCCTATACTACTTTCCATCAAATATATAAACTATCTTACTTAACTTGAAGTAGAAAAACTTATATACCTTTTAATCTATAACTATATATGGTGATCGGTTTTGGTATCGGGTATTGAAATTCGTTTTGTAAGGGAGGGTGAAGGGGAGGCTATATTGTGGGTCTCCCGACACCCTCCCTTAAAATCCCAAATTCGTTTTCTTGAAAAGAAATTTGGAAATCCGAGGATAATTCAACTCTCTGGGAGAATTCCTAATGCGGAATATGTGGCAGAGACCGCTCAAAACTTCAATGCAAAGGTCATAATACCCGTATTACCCCTATCCTTCATAGCTAGATTAGTAGAACTAAGCAAAAAATATGGTTTCGAAGTCTGGTGGGCAGAGATGGAACAAATAGGTATTCTTTCATATCAACCAGTAGCAGGGAAGGACTATAACCCTGAAACTGATGCATGGATAAAAGGATACGAAAATACATACAAGATAATGCGTTTCAAGAAATTCCACAGAATAAAGAGAGTAGTCATGGAGATGGAGGAGGTGGAGTGAATGTCTCATTGGACAGTTTGTAAGTTAGCTATAAGGAATCCTAACATGGAACTCCTGAAAAGTGCTCTTCAAGTGATCGCTCAAAAACTAGGAAGCGAGGTCAAGGAGAACATGACAATAGTAGGGTGGAACGGACAAGCACAATGCCCACTAGCAATCCCCCTAAAACTTCCTTATGGAAACGGGTACGGAATTCTCATTGAAAACGGAGAGATCAAAGTCGTAGTTGATGATCATGGAGCACCAATGAAAGCAAAAGACTTTGTAAACGAGCTTCAGAGGACTTACATGGCTTTAGCTATTGCTCAAGCTACACAGCAACTGGGATGGAACATAACAAACGTTCAAGAATTACGAGAAGGAATCCTAGTGGAGGTAGAGACCTATGCCTAAGATCAGAATTCTAATCCAAAAGGACGGTAAAGTAATCATAGATGCAGAGGGATTCATAGGAGGAAAGTGTTTAGAGGAGACAAAGAAACTAGAAGAGCTTCTAAAGGGTTACGGAATAAACCTAAACGTTCAAGAAAGACACCTTAAGCAAGAATATTACGTAAAGGAAAAGGAGGCGATTACAGGATGAGGATGAAACCAAGATTCGTGAAAGCTAGAGTATACGTTATAATTAGAGGGAAGGTGGCTACAGTATTACGCTTACAAAAGATCAGGATCATTAAGGATAACGAGGGAGTTCTAATGGACGGTAGACCTGTGAAGTTCATAAACGGAAGGTGGGTCTACGAGGCGATACCATGAAGGGGATGATTTCATTTAATCCACACAGTTGTAAACTCATAGCAATGCTACGCAGCGAAACAGAGGTAAAACGCTTAATCACCGAACTCCAAAAACTCGGGATAGAAGTAAGCATAGAACTTCTATCAAGATGTGGATGATGAAGATCCTTAAAACTCCTCTTTTTTGAGTCTTTTTCATACTTACAGCTGTAATTTATCATATTCTTATATACTTAACTTGAAGTAGAAAAGTTTATATACCCTCTAAACCTATAATTATACTGGAGGGTTGGAGTATGGGCTCGAATCTAAATTCAAACTTAAATTGGATTAAAGAAGGGATCATAAATAGGGAGAGCCAGTTTAGCACAGTTATTGTATATGAAACTTCAGATCCTAAACGCTTACCTCAATTTCTTCATTTTCTCTTCTCCTCCTCTTCCTCACCCTATTCTTCCCAAGTATATCTATTCTGGATATGGAGAGGATTATTTAGAATCCGAATGTCTGGTGGAAAAATAGTCTATGATCCAGTAAAAGTAACAATCCCTTCATCCGCATCACCATTAGTTCAAATGATGCAGAGAACAGCGACAGCAAGAGGAAGATCAACGATAAGAGTTCTTGAACAAGCATTAGAGTACATGGATAACGTATTCCTAAACTCAAAAAATGTAACCTTCATTATCTACGGAATCCATAGGGGAAGCGATACACTAACATCAGCAATAAGAGCATGGGTCTTGGACGACTCGATGTACGTAAATAGGCATACAATCGTTATCTTCACAGAAAATGCTCGTGCTATCTTCGACGACTCAACTCTGAAATACCTCATTTACATCAGAATACCCCCATCTAGCGAGGAAGAGAGGCGTGAGATCCTAGAAGGTATAGTCGAATCTCTTCAAGACAAACTACCCCATCTAAAGAACGTAGATCTTCACCGCCTAGTTCAAGCGACGGCAGGGCTGACACTACATGAGACCGAAAGTGTAGTGCTAAAATCACTACGTGAGTACAAGGACTTGGACTATCAAGTTATACAGATATTCAAGAACGATATTGTAATGAAATCAGGAATCTTAGAGATCAAGATACCAAAGTTTGGCTTCGAAGCCATAGGTGGTTACGAGGTAATCAAGGACTTCGTAATACGTAGGGTAATCCGAGTCCTGCAACACCCAGAGAAGGCAAGAAGACTGGGAGTAGAATTACCACGAGGACTTCTATTCTTCGGGCCACCGGGAACAGGGAAAACAGTATTCGCAGAAGCTCTAGCTAAGGAGCTAAAGATACCCTTCCTGAAGCTAAACCTAGGGAACATAGTATCAAAATGGTACGGAGAGACAGAGCAGAAAATGACCACCGCACTAGAGATAGCCGAAAGCGTAGCACCATGCATCTTGTTTGTAGACGAGATAGATCGCTTCGGCAGAAGAGGACACCCGGGAGAGCATGAAACCACGAGGAGGACGTTCAGCATCCTCTTAGAATGGCTCGGTGCTAGGGAGAGGAAGACTATAATCGTAGCCACGACTAACAGACCGCAAGATCTAGACAAGGCATTTATCAGAGTTGGAAGGTTCGACTACATAATCCCATTCCTCTTCCCCGATCTAAAGGCTAGGGAGGAGATCCTAAGAGTACACACATCCGTAGTTAGGAAACTGCCTCTGGCCAAGAACGTGGATCTACAAGCTATCGCCTACAAAACCGAGCTGTGGACAGGAGCAGAGTTAGAGGCATTAGTCAAAAGAGCATCAGCCATCTCCTTCGATAGAGGAGGAGATGCAATAACCATGAGCGATTTCGAGGAAGCATTAGAAAGCTTCCCAACAGCGAACCTTGAGGAAAAGAGAGCACAACTACAAGAATACCTAGCATTAGCAGAGCAATTCTGTAATGATGTAAGATTCCTAGATTCTTTGAAAAGATCAATGAACATGGGAAGTAGATTGGGAGCACAAAAAGACACACTAGATTTATAAAAAGTAGCCTTCTTTCTCTTTTTCTCATACTTGGGGAATTTTTATGGTTAGGTTATCCGAGTTAGGGTTATTTGTCGTTAAGGAAGTAGATAGACTAATCTTAAGAGAGTGGATTAATAGAGCAGATCATGGTTTTAAAGAAGGAGAAGTAGTTGATATAAATATCATCAAAGACATCATACAGGGATCTAAAGGAGATACGATTTTAGTTGTTCCTCGAAGATGGTTTATCATTACAAACTTACCTTTTGAAAAGTTGGTTACAGCTGTACGCAAGGCAAACTTAGATCCTTTCTCTTCAACAATGAGCTTTAAAGTAGAAGTCATCAGGGATAATCCAGAGAGGAAGTACGTTCTCTGCAAACTCGTAGAAGCTAAGATAGTTTTTGAGAATAAGGGTTTCAGGAAAGAGAGACTGCCTTTAGAGAGTGTAGAGACTATCCAAGTTGATGGAGTTGAGATAACTAGGGATAGGGAGAAAATCGTTACATTTGCAGAGAGGAGCAAGATCACAATTACAATAACCCCTGAGGACGTGGACATAAAGAGAGAAGTCATTTCTAGCGTAAAGAGTGATGAAAGGATCGAAGAGAACACTAATTACGAGATAGTCAATAATACGACACAACTAGCCAAGATCTTTACAAAGATAAGGGAAGTAGAAGAGAATAGGGAGGAGTATTCAGGATACATCACTATCTTAAGAGTATCTGATAATTGCATAATATCCTACCTCTCAGACCTGAGAGTGTATAAAATAGAAATGCCACCAGAAGATGTATTTAAGGAAATTTCTAAGTATTATGTTGTAACAATCCCGAGGCTCTACCTAGTAGACACGACTAGGAAATCCCTCTATAATGACTTAACGGAAATCAGGAGAGCACTATACGTAGTGGATGTATATTACAACGGAGAGAAGAAGACTATCAAGCTCAAAGGACTACACGACATACCCCCAGCACTATCACTAACAGTAAGGAGGAGAAGACACGGGATCTCACAGTATGCAAGGAAGAGGGCAGGACTACCATACGGAGCTGTATATCCAATAGATCTCTTAGCCACATACACTATGTCTAAGCAATTTGAGGAATTCTCTAAATTATGCTTACAGCTGTACGCACTAGTAAAGAGGAAATCACTACAAGTAAGGGAAGTAACTCCACTAGAAATGATGGAGGACATCTTCTTCATAAGAACACCAAAGAGAAAACTAGCAAACATAGACCCGTACATGAAGATCTATAATGAAGTGAAGAGCTATGCTGAAAAGGCTACACTCTACATGATATTTCACGGTCATAAGAAGCCGTATGGTGGGAAAGAGCTACCACTATATAAAGCATTCAGGATAAGCGGTAGTAGGATAACAGTAGACAATTCACCACCAGTACCAACCACGAGCATAGTCCTCAAAGGAGGAGAATTCGAGAAAAGGTATAGGGAAGTGTACAACCTAGACAACATCATATTATTCCACTATGCTAGAAGAGAAGAGAAGCTAGCTATAATAGAGAAGGAAGTGGAAGAACTGAGAAGTATAGTCTATAGGTTAAAGGGTAACCCTAGAGATCTAAAGTTCTCAGAACTTAAGGAGCTGTTAAAGGAGATAGCATTAAGTGAGGAGTATCCTAAGAACATTCTATTAGCCTTCATAAGATACGCTATAAATGAAAATGCAAAGGAAGAATGGACTAAGGACTGGGAAGTGGAAGTAGAATCAGCACTAGACCTAATAGCAGGACTAGTGAGGACTGGTAGGAGTGAAGACTATACGGAAGAGCGGTTATCAAGACTCTTGAGAGTTCTAAGAGTAGCAATGCTCTATACAATGAAGGAGAGAGGATATTCCCCAATGCTTGGAGTGATCTTCACAGGATCACCAGAAGACATTATGGAGAAGATCTTAGAATTCGTAAAGAGATTAGAAGGGAGAATCCTAGCACTAAGGCTAGCATTAAGAGAAGAGGAGAAGAAAGAGGTAGCACCAATCCTAGAGATATCAGGAAGAATAGAAGCATTAAAAGAAATCCTTTAATTTTTAAGATAGCTTATCCATTAACCTTCTAATACTCTCTATTAGAAATTCTGCCTCCTTCCTGAATAATATCCTTACTTCTCCACACTTAACGAAATCATTATAAGTGTACGCTAAGGCATAGTCCTCTATTATTATAGCCTCCTCATAGGGATCATACCTAACCACAATCTTAGATCCCTTAGGATTAAGGAAGATATACTCATTCTCACTCATAATTTACCACCATAGTATCTCTCAAGAACTTTTACTACTTTCTCCCCTTCACTTGATAACCTATAGGGAAACCCCCTCTCAGGAGAGATCAATCCCTTTCTCCTTAACTTAAAAACTCTCCTATAGAACATACTTTCCTTTTCCTCTCTCATCTTATCTAAGTATTCTAAATCTCCTTTAGCTATCCTCATTAAGAACTCTACCTGTTCTTTAGAGAGTATATACGTTTTCTCTCCAATACCTACAGTAATCATCTTCCCTATCCTAACATACTCATCCATCCTCTATCACCATATTATATACCTCTCTTCAAGTATATAAACTCTTGTATCGTGTTTACAGCTGTAAGCATGAAACCTATTTAAAAAGGAAGGACTAGAATTAAATCAAGGGGAGAAGATTTGAACAAGAAAGTGGGCATCATACTCATACTACAATTGCTGTTACCCCTAGCAACAGTAATACCAGTAGGTGTGAAGTCTGAATGGCACTTCGCTAAAGATCCAGCACTAGCACCAACAATAGTATGGCTAAACAACTATACTGGTGTACTGAAAGTAACTCAACCTTTCACACCAGCACTATCAACCAACCCCATACTGAGCTTCTCTGTCTCAGATGAGGTAGTTATCGAATATATAGCAATACACGAGTTTAACGCTACTAGATTCTATGGAAAAGATGCTAATGGGTACAGCTCTTGGTTTAATTTCATATTCGGTAAAACTCTAGAGCCGGGATTTTACGTCATCTACGTACATAATATACCCAATACTGAAAAGACTTGGTATGAGTGGGAATGCATAATCTATAATGATAAGGGAGAGGTAGTAGCTTCTGCAAAATCTAGTCAGGGTGCGTCCGCAGGATGGTCTACTTCTGCTGAATTAACCCAATTCGTAGAATGTGCTTATGCCATTCGTACTGATTCTACTACATACACTTTCACTTCTGTTGGTAGAGCACTATGGGCTAAGCTTTATGCAAGGACTACCGAAGAACCTACACCCACATCATACTCACGCCTACTCGGCAAGATAGGGGAAGCATTAAACGACATACAAAACATGAAAAACCAATTCCTCTATAACGCCTTCATAATTGCTGACACATCTCCCTTAAACGTATACATGGTTTTAGAAAACGGAACTAGCGTCTTCTCTAAATCATTCTCTTCTACAGACATCCCAACAAGCATCACCTTCTATTCAGCAGTACCCTTCTACGTAAGACTAGAAGGCCCAATGGGAACAGAAGACTTCTACATAAGCACTCAAGGATATACGTATATATGGGCATCAAACTACTCTACAAAGCTATACGAATTCTACCCAGCAGGAGTAGTACCAGCCGAATTAAAACCAGAAGACTACATCTATAACGTATCAGGAGTACACATCTACTCAAAAATCAAAATGACTAAAACAGGACAACCACTAGGACTCGTAGAGATTAATGCTCCTCCCTATTTAGGAGGGATCACTAGAATCACAGCAAGGGTAACTAAAGCATACATGGATCAAATAGACTATGTAGGAGATCCAGACTCATGGGCCTACGATAATGCAAGATATGACAGCTACTATAAAGGAGTAATCATAAACCCAAGCCTAAAGCCCTACTTCTCTCCAGTATACCCTGCTAGAGTAGGACATGTAGGCTTTATGATGGCTGGCTTCAGAGTAACAGACTCTACTAAACTAAGACTAAGGTGTACTATCTCTATTGAAGCTAAGAATAGAGCATGGTATACTACGGCAATAGAGATAGTCTACTTAGAGATACTCTACGGTACTGGAAGCATGAAGAGATGGCCAATAGCAGTACTATCCTACAATCCACTCCCACTATCAATGCTAGGAGTGGATACGAATTTCATAAACAAATACTCAATGCAGGCTAAATGGCAAAATGGATATCAATCCTATGATACTGAGATATTTCTAAAAGACCTAGGAATACCCCTAGGAACTAGAGTATACGCAATGTACTTTAGCCTAGAAATGAAGAGTTCTGGAACAATAATACCCCTAGCCTACATCCAAAGCCTAGACGTTCACGTAATAGAGCCATCATCAAAAGAGATCTCACCCACAGAGATATGGATAAGCATAAGCGGAAACGCAAGCGGGGCTAGTGGAGTATTAAGCACTAAATTCTCATCCCCCCAGCATGTAGTACAACTATCCCTATCCTCAAGGTACTCTTCAGCACTAGTAGACTTAGAGATTGAGGCAGAGGTAGTAACAGTAGAGGAGTGGGAGAAAGAGGATAGTGTGTTTACAGCTGTAATCAACTGGGGAACATCACCAGTAGCAGAGATAGAGAAAGTCTACCTAGTAGGAATAACCAACATAACCTCAGTAGAGATAACAGCACTACACCCAACAACCACAGGAGGAAAATCATACACAGAGATATGGAGTAGGACATTCACAAAAGACCAACTATTACTAGCAGGAGTAGATAGATTCCTAATACCCCCATACTACTTCGATCCACAGAATGCAGGAAAACTACAACCAAACGAAGTAATCAAAGTAAAAGTATACACTACACCTAAGACTATACACACCCATGACACCTACATAAAATCAATGAAACTATCCCCAAGCTTCATAGCAGAAGAAAAGACCACAACACTAGAAGTAGTCATAAGAGGAGATTGTGCTAGAGCAATAGTAACAGCAATGCTAGCATACATACCCCAAACGATACCAATCTCAAAAACACTACCCCTAGGAACTAGAATAGTACAAGTATCAAAGACTACAGACCTTGAAGTAAACGAAGAGAAGGTAACATGGAACATTAATGGATCAATGATAAAATCATACTTCGGACTAACAGGAGGAGAGAAGCTAAAAGTAATAGTAGAGATAAGAGACGTATACCCACCAGATAGAGACTCAAACAAAGAGAATAACAGACAAGAGCTAACTACAACATTCTACAATTCAACCCAAGCCCCACCAGTAGAGGCTACAAACTCCTACATAGAAGAACTGTATGCAAGTAAAGGAACACTATATGGCCAGACACTAATAACACTATACCTTAAAGTAGGAGGAACAGTAACACCAGTAAGCGTAGACCTAAGCATAATCGTAGAGAATACTAAAACCAAACTAAAAACACTCTCATGCGATGTAGGACAGTTATATTCAGAAAGCATAGATGTAAGCCCATACATCAACACTACAGCTGTAAACACGATAATTTTTGAAGCGAGTATAACCACTCCAGACGAGATACCAGATGATAATGCGAGAAACATCACGGTACTGTACATACCTACCACAGGAGCAGGATCTGCCCTAATATCAGGAGTATCGTATACTGATAAAGTAGAGGCAGCAATCAATACTAAAATTAACGTTACAGTAGTAGAGTATGGTCAAGCAGTTAGAGGAATCCTAACATACTTCGCCTCAGTATACGATAGCAACCTAGACCTAGTAGCAGAGAACATAAAATTCAGAAGCATAGAGGTAGCAGGAAACCTAACGGATAGCTTTACATTCTCACTAACTGATGTACCATACGCTTACGACATCTACTCAGACCAGAATATAACCTACATAATATTCACAGTAGTACTCCAAGTACCCACAGACACCTATGTTGAAGACAACATAAAGACCTTCTCAATAATCTTCTCAAAGAACTTCACACTATACCAGCCCAAATATGATGTATGGATAGACTACTTCACACCAATACAAACGAGAATGCATGCCCCAGCATGGGTAGGGATGGTCTATACAATAAAGACTAACATAATACAGAACGTAACAATAGAGATAGGAGCTAAGAATGAGACTACCACATTATGGAGTCAGCAATGGACAATCGCCAGTATGCCCTACTCATTAACAAACGTGAGCTATGTATACATACCAGAAAGCCAGAACGTAACACTATACGTAAAGATAGTAAGTGCTGATTATAACAACAGGACTGATAACGATTATGCAGACTCTACAATACAAGCACTCCCAGATATAGATCTATACATCTATAAAGTAGCATGGACACCCTATGAACCACTACCTTGGGAAGATGTAACAGTAACCATAACAATAAGGATAACTAAGCCTTGGTACTGCAAATTCAGACTACACTTACTAACACCCGTAGGATTCGTGCTTAATAGGACATACGAGATACCCAGTACAGCAGTAGAGAAGAACATAACAGTAACAGTAAAAGCAGGGTGGATATCATCAATAGTAATACCAATAGAAACAGAACTACTATCAGAAGATGATATAGACATAACGAATAATGATTACACAGTATCCATACCCACAGCACCAGAGATAGGAATCTACGAAGTTAAAGCACCAAGCACAGTACAAGCAGGAGTACCATTCTCAATATCATGCATAGTAAACTCCACAAAAGACCAAGAGATAAGAGTACAAGCATACTCAGGAGCACTAACACTCTACAACTCCACAGTATACGTAAGAGAAGGACTAAACAACATAACAATAGCAGGGAAAATAGATAACCCCGGCACATACACGATAACAGTCAAAATAGGATCAATGGATACATACCCAGACAATAATCAAGCAACAACAAAGGTAAACGTAAGCCTAGCATACTTCGCCCTACCAACATGGGTATGGTACGCAATATTAATCATAGGCGGATTCATAGTCCTTCTCATAATCCTAGCACTCATAAAAGCAATAGCAAAAGCAACAGTACCCTACAGACCAAGAAAATACCTAAAACTTAAAGCCTAATTTTTCATAATCTTATATACTTAACATTAGGTATGATAGGTTATGTAGATCCCTATCAAATAAGTTAAATAATTCTAAACTTACAGCTGTAAGCATCTTAGTTCTTATATATCCTATCAAGGAGAATATTATCTGGTGTTTGTATGGCCGTAATTACTAAGGAAGAAGAGAAAAAGGAGTTTATGGAAATGCTCGAAGAGGACTTTAAGAGCTTCTGTACACTACTAAATGGTAAGTTCAAGAAGAAGAGAGTGGAAGAGGAATCTAAAGTCGTATTAACGTGTTCTATCCCTGAGGATACGGATGTGGTATTCCATACCTACTCATTCGAAAAAGGTCGAGTTGAGTTTAGTGTTGATGGGCTTACTAAGAGCGGGAATCTGGGCTACTTAAAGGAAATGGCCGAAGTCATTACATACTTCTTTGAAGAGGGTATTGATCTAAGGAGAGGAGATGGAGCTATTAATGGCATTACTAGAGATGCTTATAATTGGACGGAAATGAAGAATGTACGTGAAATCACTATTGAATTCCTTGAGGATAGGCCAGCAGAGATCTATATTTACTTTAAGAGGAAGTGAGCTAGCTAAAGAATCGGATACTTTTTTGCTTTCCATCCTATTACTATAGGATCTCTTTTTCATGCATACAGCTGTATGCATGTAGTATTCTGAATGATGTACTTTTATACCTTTGAAACGCATGTAATAATGGTGATAAGTTATGGATATTGAAGATATAGCACTAAGAAAACTAGCAGAGAGATTATTCATTCGTAGGCTAGTAAGAGCTGGAAAATACTCCATAGCAGTATCCCGAGATGGGAAAGAGTACTTAGTCATAGATGAGGATACTAAAACTATCGTACTCAAAACCAGCTCAATTAGTGAAGCAATAAGATATGTAGAGGAGAGACGGTGGGATTATGAAGATACATAACCGCTACTATTATCACGACTATATAGACTTCACACAAAGAGGACTATCCAGAGCAGAGTACAGGCTAAGGAAGACTTCAAATGTCATACTAGAAGATGTATTCACTCCACCAGTCATGGACGTACTCCATAATATATGCTCTAACTACCCAATATCACGGAATGAGCTAAAACATGCTATCAGAAAAGCAGTAATATACTATAGGCGTAAGGGTAAGCCTTTGAAAAAGGAATATATCTATGCAGTAGCGTACCTACTGTTAATCAATAAGGGAATCCCCATAAATATTAACGAGTACATCAAATTCGTAAAGAAGTATCATAAGATAAGCCCTACCTCTCTTAGATCTGCTACAGTTGAACTATCAACAGCTAACATCATCAAAGTACTCCCCACAAGATGGACTAGAGTATGGAGATACGTGATGTACTACCTGAGAAAGAAAGGACTAATGAGGGAGGATGTACTCAAAGAAGTAAGAGATGTCTACGTAAAGGTAAGGTATGAATTCCAAAATACACATAAGAGGAGTTCCTCAATTGCAGGTGCTATACTATACATAGCACTAAACAAAGCTGGTGTGAGGACTACCTTCAGAGAACTAGCAGAGCATCTAAAATGTAGTGAGTGGACTATCAGATTCTGCAAAAAGGCCATCCTAAAGAATACACGACTAATAAAGTGGTGGAGAGTTGATTAAATGAGAATACCTGATATACTAGAGTTCATATTTAGACTACTACTCCTAGGAACACCACTTATTGCATTAATAATATTCCTAGCAGTATTGTGCGAATTAGAGGAGCGGATCAGAAATGGGAGAAAAACTATCCCCACTAGAAAAGCTAGTCCTAAAAGAATGGCTTAGAGGAATAAAAACACCCAAAGATATAGCTAAAAGAATAAACGCAAAACCATCAAGCGTAAGAGTAGCCCTATATAGACTAAGGCGTAAAGGCATCATCAAGGAAATAGACGCATTTGAAAAACTAGTATACTACCTAAAACAGATAGCCTTACTCTCAAAACTAGAAGATACAAACAGTCTAAGAGAAATAGCCAAACTCTCAGAACTAGCACTAAAACAAACAACAGCCCTAAGAAGATACTTCCAAATACTAAACCCCAAGCTAGTGAAAAACCATGAGGTACGAAAGAGTAGTAAAGGATAATGAAGAAAGAGTAAGAGAAGACTCACTCATAGAAGTAAACGAGAAGGAAGTAAGGGTAACTACTACTGAGACTAGAGCACCTGAGAGGTTTCTACTAGTAGCAAAACCTAAGAGCAGGACTGAAGACTTCCTAGACGCTCTAACAGAAGCCTTCTGGTACTGCAAAAAGCTAATAGATATCAGAGTTAGGATCAAGAACCTACTCCTATCCCTAGGAAGCGTACCACTCGATAAGATTCCTTTAATACAGGAGATGATTAAAGAAGCTGAAAAGGAAGAGAGGAGAATAGCTAGAGCATTCTATAATGCTAGAAAGAAGACTAGAATGTTGTGTGAGTATAAGTACTCCTCTGAGAATGCTTGTGAGAAGTGTAAATATTATATCATTTGCTGGGGTAGGATTCGAGTTAGATAAAATATGCTCCTCTTTTTGCTGATTCCCTCTGTATGTACTTCATTATATTCAATAGGACTTGTGCTATAGGCATTATCTTCTCTATACTCGTAGTACTCAACCACTCCATTAGCGTTACTGCTATAGCCGTTAGTGTTACATCCTCACACAGCTCATCTATACTACGACACTCACTAGCTAACATACCTAGAGCTGTCCTATCCCTTATTATCATTACAGTCTTCGCCATTACATCATCTATGAATGCCTTAGAGAACTTTACATTCTCCCTATCCACTCTCTCTAGAATCCCCACCCTAATCAGTTTAGATACTAATAACTTAACCTCCCTATCACTAACCTCCTTACCCATATTTACCTCCCATAAGAAGGGATAGAAAAGGTATATAAGGGATGCAGTGAGCTACCCCGCCTTAAAGGGCGGAGCTTCTCCCGTTCCACCCACCTTTTACGGCAGACGGCTTCATATGGGAGTTAAGGGCTGGCTCACGACAGCCCCATCCCGACGGACTCATTATCCGTCGGGCTAAATTGATTGCAGAATTCAAATCTCTATTATAGACCAAACCACACTTAGGGCACCTAAACTCCCTACCTTCAACTTTTCGGACAACATGCCCACATCTATGACAAGTTTTAGATGAATTTTTGGGATTAATGTACACAACAGGAATTCCTTCCAAAATAGCTTTGTATTCGATGTATGTCTGAAGTCTTCTAAAAGCCCATGAATGAAGTCTTCTGTTCAGCTTAGTTGAACCATTCATGTCTTCTCTAATATTCTTTAATCTCTCCATCACGATTACAGGTTTAGGAAATTGTTTAGCGTATTCAACTACTTCTTTCGCAATTGTATGAAGGATTTGATTGACAATCCTACCTTCTTTACTTCCAATTCTCTTAACTAAGTCAATTCTCTTCTTCCTCTGCAAGTTCCTTCTAATATGGGCATACTTTCCTCTGACGTATCTAATCTTAGCTCCGTTCCAAAACTGTCCTTTCATGGGCTTTGATGGATTATGCTTTGATATTGCTACTGCAACTGCAACATTCCACTCTCCTATATCCACACCAATGAATGTTTCTGGCTCATTAATTAGTTCAATCTCTTTCTTCAGGACAAAATGGGCGTACCATTCCCCATTTCGCTTTACCATTTCTACTGTGCAGAATCGCCATTTCCCTTGTAAAGCCTCCTCAATGAAATTTTGTTGCCTCTTTCCGAAGACAATTGGTAGAGAAACCCTCGTTCCTCTGTTTAAGCTAAGAGTAAGCCAATACGGTGTTAGAACATTAGTTGTCTTAGCAAAAGAGTAACACCTTTTGTCGAACCTGATTGAAATCCTCTTCAACTTTGGCTTTTCTGATTTAACCTTACCTTCTCTCTTCTTCACATTAAAACTCTTCAGAATTTCTACTGCTTTATCTCTAGCAGTCTGAATTAAAGCTGTGTTGAGGTTGAATTGCCGTTTAGCCTTTTCGTATCCATTTCTATGTAGAAATACTTTTGATGTCGAATTGAAGCCAAGATACCACTTAACAAGTTTGAAGTACTCTTCTAAGCACTTATTTAGGGCTAAAACCTTCCTTCTGTTTGGTCTGAAAACTTTACCTACAACCGTAATCCGAACTTCCTTCTTCACGGGGGAACATCCCGACTTAACTAATGAGGCTGAGGCTATTTAAACTTAACCGCAATTCATCTCCCCGCTAAAGCAGGGAGTTTTCTTGCAATATCATGTCCTGTCTTCTCCCTTCTCCCCTTCTATCAAGCATTACATGTGAATATATTCTCGTTTCGCAAAAAAGCATAACGTTTTCGTGAACTTATACAGATTTCAAGAAGTAAATCAGTTTATCTACTCTTCCATTAGCTAAAAAGCTGATTTAGACTCGCACTTATGTACCTATGAACCTATAAACTTACGCACTTAAGCACTTTAGTACTTATGAACTTAATGCCTCTAATATCTCGTGTTTGATATCTTCTACCGTGTAGTCGAGATAGGCCTTGAGTGTTGAGTAATCACTATGGCCTAGGAGCCTTCTAACGTACTCTAGGTTACGTGTCTTGGAGAGGATCCTCATAGCATAAGCGTGTCTTAATGCATGAGGCCTAATGCGTCTTCCTAAATACCTTATACTTAATTTATAAATCACTTCCCTAGCCATCCTATCGCTAATGTTGAAGAGCTTGTCAGTCTTCTTAAGTCCTAAACTCCTAATATAATTTCTAATTAATAATAGGAGTTTCTCAGGCACGATGAGCCTCTCCCTACTGAAGTAGGGAGCTTCCAGCGTTTAGCTGGGGCTTTACGCCTCCAGCCTCATCTGCTGGTTCAGGGGGGCTCACAGCTCCCCCATCCCGACGGACACATTATCCGTCGGGCTACACGCTACCTAACTCTTCCCACAGGGGGCGTCATCGGAAACATTCCAATATTTGGTATGGGCTTAGAGTATTTAAACTTAGCTACCCACCCGCCTCCCCTTGCGTATCCCCCATCTTAAAAGGCGAGGTTTTGCAATCAAAATAAAATAAAATCCTCATGCATACAGCTGTAAACACACTACACTATAGTAC
>Ga0180298_1000002_pt1 | contig 61525 bp, 105 predicted proteins | sample GuaBasSediGuay13_FD_121800 | JGI IMG/M metagenome (GOLD analysis project Ga0180298, IMG submission 121800) | Subseafloor sediment microbial communities from Guaymas Basin, Gulf of California, Mexico - Guay13, Core 4488-10 , 4-6 cm | ecosystem: Environmental > Aquatic > Marine > Hydrothermal...
CTCAGAGTAGTGTAGAGGGTTTGTAGCCTCTACGCCTCCGATATTTGTGGGGTTGTATACGTGGCTGCCCGCCTTATCCTTTGCCGGTCTGTGGACGGATAGCTACTTCCTAGGATTTGCTACCCATTACCACTTAGCGTTCGGGTCTTACGATTACCGAAGGACCGATTTGCGGACTACGGAACTTTCATCTTAGCCTTGGTTCTCTACGAGCTTACCCTCCTTTCTGTATTTGTCGACCATTCGTTCGAAGGTGTCTTCGTAGTGGACAAACATTGGATTCCGTCCAAAACCTCCGAGGACCTCGACGCCGCACTCTGGACATTTCCAAAGGTCTGAGTCCCACAGGGAGTGTGGTCCGGAGTCTGCCAGGTCAAGTACGGCTACTCCATTACGTTCTGGTTGGAGCTCGACGTGGCACTTGGGACACACCGGTCTGTGCATTCCGGAGGAGATGACTTCTTTGTCTGTTATAGCTGTGACGATAGCATTACTTCCCTTTAGCAGGGTGCGTAGTGCGTTGGTGAGTTGGTAGTGCGAGAGTTGTGTATCCTTGTATGTGATTCTTAGGTTTACATCCATTTGTGCCTCCCTTTGCTGTCTCGGCTCAGATAATAACGGTCCCAGAATAGCTTGGCTCCTATTGCTATGCCTCCACCTATGAGGACGTATATGATTGTTTCCATTTGTGTCCTCCCTTTACTGTTTGTGATGGGATGTAACTCGCTGGGACTTACCTCAGTAGAGGACGTCTTACCCCTTTGTGATGGTCTCTCTCCATCTGACTTATTGCTCCAGCGGTCTGTCTCCGTTCGTTGAAAGCTCTCTCGCCACGTCAAGGTGGAGACTTGAGAGAGGTAAAGACGCGGGAGTATTTGCCTCCCGCGTCTCGCTCTATTCGCTTTACTTCTGTTGGAAGTATGCTTGGCTAGGCAAACAGTTCGGGATGCTCGTTGCGCAGTTTGTTCTCTACGTCGGGATGTGCCTTTAGATAGGCACGCATTGCGGCTGCTTGTGCCTTCTTTTTCTCCTGGTAGGCCTTCCTATTCGCAATCGCTTTTGGCGACTTCATATAGGACTTCCGGGCTGCCTGTTGCTTGAGTTCCTTCAGGACTTGTTCCTCCGTAGGTACGAATTCACCCTTTCCTTTTGGTTCTGGCATTGTATACCTCCTTTTTTATTATGCCTATATTATAGCCTACAATTGCTTTGTTGGCTATGACATCAGATTAGGAATTTTTCTGCTGTTAGGCGGATGTTCTTAATAGTTGCATGCGTACCGAAGATCGCGAGGGTTCCTTTAGAGTTCTTGAGTAGGACGGTATGGTCGTCTGGTTCGTGTAGATAGAGTCCCGCATTACGCTGTGCGGGGGTCAGTGCTGCTTTAAGTGTTTCTTTCATCATTTGCTTCACCTATGACCTGTAGGGTAACTTGATTTCGGGGAAGAAGTGCTTTGCATCCTTTTGTAGTAGTTTGCAGCCGTAGTCTGCGACATATCTTAGTGTGTTGTCTTCACTGGATGAGTGAGGTGCATCTGTGCCTATGTAGGCTGCCCAGTCAACCCCTTTCGTGATGCAGGCCACTACGGCGATGTGGTTCCCACCGTCGTTCCAGAATCTGCCCTCGAGGTGTAGTCTGTCGCTGTTCTCATAGAAAGTGTAGTGGTGTCTCTTCTCATCTTGTATGCTCTGTTCTATCACCATTGGTTTCTTCCTTAGCCTTCCTTTTCGATGACCAGTGATAGTGTCTCGGGATTGTCGAGTGTGGTGTAACGTTCTTTGGTTAGGTAGATGGTTATTGGGTGGTCAGCGACATCTTCCTTGAATCTGACTGTTCCTTTTGTGGTCTTGTCCTTGTTTAGGTGTAGTTTCATTTCGTTCCTCCTTTATTATTGTGATACCTTGGTCAGCTTGAGTGCTACATTGACAAGGTCATGGGGAAGAATTCCTTCGAAATAGGACGAGAAGACAACATACTTACTACCGTCGTCATTATCGTAGAAAGCAAATCCGCGATAAGAACCACCAGCCACAACCTTACTATTACCTTCTCCATCAGTATAGAGTAATTCAGGATTCCCGCGTTCCGGATTGTATCTACCCGTGAAAACATTGCGATTCATCTCGTTCTCCTGTGTTAGAATACTTTGATGTTGTCCAGGTCAAAGTCGAGATTGTCGAGTCCGAAGTTGAGTTTGTCGAGTCCGAAGTTGAGATTGTCGATATTGTCGAGATTGATGAATCCGACGGTCTTTGTAGCTTTAGGTTCGACAGCTTTTGTGACTTTAGGTGCGACAACTTCTTTCTCAAGTGCGACGACTTCTTTCTCAGGTGTGACGATGTTAGTTTCAGGTGCGACGATGTTAGTCTCGAGTTCTTCGTTAGGTTCGACGACTTCATTGTTAGGTTCGACGACTTTTTCGTCAACGACGTCTTTGACATTGATTTCGTTCTCGTCTGTCATATTCGCCTCCTTATTTATAATGTTATATGATATAATATATCGCGTTTTCTGTTCAAGGGCATCAGACTAGGATTTCTAATTCTTACTTAAACTATCATTAACCAATTCCACATACTATCTATCCCTCATCAAAAGTTACCAGTTCCCTTAGCACTTTAAGATAGTAAGCATTCTCAAAAGGAATTGGTCTGTCATAGGTAGTATTCCAGATTTGAGAGTAATGGCAGGGATAATTTTCCCTATACTTATCTAACCAATCTACTCCTAGTATTGCGAGATGAACTGGATTGGAAGCCTGATAGGATACTTCTACTAGGTAATAAGTATTTTCCTTCCAGCCCCCTGGAGGAGTGTTTTTCTGTCGTATCTTCTCTAATCTACCATCAGTAAACATTCTAGTTACCTCCTTTAGTTAGTCAGGTGGATTTCTATTCCTACTATACTTTCCTAGTCTTCTTCCTCAAGAGCATCCTCTGCCGCTCTGTAGCCGTACCGGTACCAGGATACAAAGGTCTGAAACCTGGCCTTCAACAGAATCCTTACCTTCTCCTCCAAGTCTTCCATGCTTGTCATTCACCTCCTTATCAAACTTCATATTCGTTAATTTCCTTTACCCAACCATCTTCTACCATAGAATTCTGTCCAGCACAAAAGGCCTCATATTCTCTTTCTACTTTGTGCCATTCTTTATTATCAGGCAAAGGGGCATTTCTGTCTACAATAGCGACGTGAGGACTCTCCAGTACTACATCAATGACATCACTGAGGGTGAAGGAGCATACTCTGTTTGTGTTCGCATGGTCAAGAATTGATTTGGTGATTTCCTCAGTTACCAGGTGTTTGGTTTCCTCTACTGCTCTGTATTTCTTAGGTAATAGTGCTGTCATATTCTTTTCTCCTCTTTCCCTCCCTTAATAACCAATCCGCAAATTATAAGATAGGGCTCTTCTTCATCTTCGTACGGTATCTTGAACTCTCTTATCTCTCCATCTTGAATATATCCCATCCAAGAAGGAACGACTCTTCCACTGGTGGACATTAACTCTACGCTCTGTATAAGGTTCATTTCCTTTTCTCTTTTATTCGAAACATATTTCCTACCTTGTCACATTTGGGACAAATAACCCTTATCCTATCTGCCCTAGACTTGAAGAGAGTTCCACAGCTACACTGAATTGTTAGGATATTTATCTTGGGAGTCCAGTAGGCATCGATTATTTTCATTTCCTTCTCCCTCTGCTAAGCTTATGGCCTTGGTAATCATGTTTAGGGGGCCAGCGTCTCTGCACACCCTTTACTTATTAGAGGCTTCTCTTCCTTATCAAAGTGTAAGGTACTATTCGCCGCTTTCTCATGTGCCCTTTCTATTTCCATGATATATTTTCTGACTACTCTTCTGTGGCGTAGGCGAATCTTGGTCTCCTTTACTGCCTTTCCATATATTCTTCTCATCTCTATAGCTAGTTCTTTGTTTGTCATCTTTCCTCTCAGGTTTACTGGAGCTGGCTGATATTTGGTTGATAGAGTCATTTAACTCTTTTTGGCCTTCAGCTGATTGTAACTGGCTTACTTTATTGGTTACTCCTAATATTAAATACCTTTACCCCTTTGCCTTCTACCATGAATGACTTTCCTTTGTATGCATAATAATAGTGATTCCCAACTTCCATTACTTCTGCTTCGTCAACTCTATCGAGATAGCCCACTTCGCTTGCCCAAGCGTCTACTGTTACTGGCATATCTCCGTGTTCAGCAATTGCTTTCTGGGCGAGTTTAATTAGCTTTGACAGTGTCATTCTTACTGTATATGTTCTTTTCATTACTCTCCTTGTTAACCTGGCTAGGGATTTGGGGTCAGGCAATCACCTGCTTCCGTGCTTCACCCTAGACTGTACCCTTTGCTGGCTTCATTCTGGCCTTAACTTCAAGCCCAAGGCTGCTTTGCTACTAACTTGAAGAGATTCCTTAATGGCTATCATCCCCAACCTTCACAGCTGAGGCACTTTTGCCAACCCTTGCGGCTAGCTGTCACACCGACTAGCACTTACCATATGGGGAACAAAGATTCGGGTACTCACGCTTAGCGTCTCACTTTTCCGCCACCAGGTTATGACCTATACCTTCTGTTTAATGTCTGGGCTGAACATCCTACCTACCTCATTAAGACCTCTTTGTACTTCGAAGAGCTTATCTATGGCAGATAAAGGGGCTGTTGTAAGAGCTATTTCATCCTGAAGTTCAGTTACGCTCTCCTTAACCCTATCTACCATATTCAGTAGTGTCTGTCTCTGTTCTTGACTCATTTTATCCTCCTCTCTCCTTTCTTATGAAAATAGTCTTTCGCATAATATCCCAAGGCAAAAACATATACTGCAAACCAGAACCCGAAAAAGCACTGAAATTAAACGGTCCTGCATCATCTTGGAATTACCTCCCCGTCGGCCCAAGGCCTCCAGCTCCTCGCCCTGTTTCGTTGAGGCTTTCCGACTCCTTTTTTGTTCTCCGCATGGCTTCCTGAATGTCTGTTCCAGAACTACCCCTGTATCCTAAGGGCTCAGCTGAGTCGACTATCCTACCACACTCCATGCAGTGCCACTCTTCGAATCCTGTCCACTTGAAAGCTAGAACATATCTCCCGCAGTGTGGACACCATTTTAGAATGTGAGAGTCTTCGGTTTTGGATTCTCTATTCCCAAACATCTCTTCTTTCCTCCTACTCATGAGAATGGTCTTCTGTTTCGTTTATTTGGTTCCAATGAATATGGTGTCTTCTGATAACATGATGTTTCCAAACTTCCGTACGAGAGACATTAGCTGTTCTACATTGGTTATTTCTATAGGGACTTCTATCTTGGTAACCATCCATTCCCCAAGTTCAGGATTCTGTTCTTTTCTGAACTCAAAGCCATACTCTTCGTACTTGGACTTGTCCTTGGTTGTCACCCAGTAGGAATTGTTGAATAGGTTAAGCGTCATTCCTTTTCCTCCACGTCCCATCTTACCTCTTTAGAGTAACTCCGGCTGCACAGGTGCTTGTTCGATTAGTTCTAGATTCTGCTTTCTGTATGTCTCGTTGACTTCCTTGACCCAATCCTCATGAGGATTTGAGCATACACCAGTTGCACAGTGGGCTATTCTGCCGATTTTATCTAGCAGAGGGTCATCATATGGGTCAAGGTTAGTTATGATTTCGTCTATACATAATAGAGCCCTTCCTTTTAATGTTTTAGCACACTCCTGTTCTCTCAGAATGTATTCAGCTTCCCAGTTCTTTGGTATGTTCACCTTGTTTTTCTCCTTCTCTATTATCAGTATCGGTGTCAGTCCAGATTACCTTGCCTAGAGCCTTGATGGCTGAGAATAACTCCTCCTCCAGTTCAGGCTTAGGATTGTCCAGAAGAGCATCACAGTTAGGGCAGGTGTCTAGACAATTCCTGCCTACTACCTCGTATATTGTCTCTTTCAGTTTCTCATCCCCAAGGTCTCCATAGATTAGACACTTAGCCACTAGTTTCCTCCTTTGTTTTATTCTCCATTAGAGTTACATTACCTATTAAGTATGGAGGGTAGGAGAAGCGACGACAGAATAACCTCACTGCCTGTTTGGAAGAGTAGGCATAGGTATAAGACTTCCGCTGAGTATTAGTAGTGAGGTCTGTAATGATTGCTCGGTAAGGGAGTTTGGTCATCACTCTTCAACCTTTGTGGCTGACTCCACTGATGTATAATTGGCTCTTTCCTTCTTTCTGTTTTCCTTTAGGCTCTTAAAGGAGCGAAAACCACCAAGTTCTGTGAAGAAACCTTCATCCTCCCTATAGTACTTTCCATCGAAGAAGTCCCAATACTTTAAGTCTGGGACTTTTTTCCTCATCACGTTAATGGTGTGTAGAGTGTCTACCTGAACATCCGTGAGGGAGTACTCTTCGTCCTTGTCCCATAAGTGGTCATAATCACAACCTATCTGCAGTACCATGGGGATACCGTCTATCCCTCCATGTTTCTCGTAGTAGGTTACTCCTCCATGCCAGTCGAAGTCAGAAAAGAAGGCTGCATAATCGTTATAGCTAACTCGCCCGAAAACCTCCTCCTTGTGAGGTTCTAGAACAAACTCTTTTCGTAGCTTCTCAGGAATCTGCTCCACAGGGAGATAGAGATAGTAGTTCCAAATAAACCTGCCTGAAGAGGGAGACCACTTCACAATCTCATAGCTTACTCCCCGATAGGTGCCCTTCCAGATATCTTTGTGTCTTAATTCATGTTCGTTCATTTAAGCTCCTTTTTCTTCTTCTCCCTCTCCATACTTCTTAAATATCTCTAAGTTCCTTCGCAACCCCTGCTGGCGTCTTCTGGCAGCCTCTCTGGAATGTGGGGTAGACGTTCTATGGTATACCTTTGGAGGCTCCGTAGACATTTCTCCTGTCTTGGTATCGTAGTATCCGACCAGCCTAAGATGTTGCGGAGGAATGTAGTTCGCTACCTTCACACACCTCTCAGCTTTTAGGTCTTTATAGGTCTGTACTCCTAAGGGTAAATAAACTTCAAAGATAGCCCAACGGCGTCTCCCTGTAAGGGTCTCACGGGCCATAATAAGGCTATCTTCGATACTGGGAGACAGGTAGATTCCACCACCCTCGAAGAACTCCGAGTCAGTCAGACCTAAACCCCTATGCCCACTACGTGCTTTAAGCCCGCTGCGGAGAATAGAGGAAACATTACGGTTAGGCGTAGCATGGTAGAATATCATCTGTATTTACCTCCCTTTGGTGGAACGGCTTTTATTTGTAGTGGAAATAAGTTAACTATCTCCACATAGTATCCATGCTCTTTTTCAAAATGCAGGGCCAGCGTGAAAAGACTAGGATTGCGGTATATCTTGTGACACAAGCTACACTCGTAAGTTTGTCCAGGCTTGGGAATATAGCTCTCAATTGCGTTTTTGCTCATTAGGTGTATTCCTCCCTCCTACCTGTATGCATCATAGCCGATTCTCATTCCATCATAGAATCTACTACCCAGATTCCAGGAGGCTCCAGTGACATACCATATCCAATTATGCTGATGAACTCTCGCCGAGAGAGGAAGGCCTGCAATATGCATGGCTAAGTTCAGTCTCCTGAGAACCAGAGGACTATACTGGCCTGCCGAGTGGAGCCTGAAGTAGTCTTGATAAAATACTGCAACCGCGCTCCCCTTGAGGAGCATGACAATCCCCTCATCCTGGCTGATAAACTCTAAATAGGTATCCTTCGCTACTTTCTTGCCCCTCTTCCCGTTCAATAGTTTCTCTACATCTGAATACATTACTTTCCTCCTTCTGCTATCAGGGTTCTATCTGAATCTGCTTCTTTTCAGAAAATGCCTGCATAGTTTCTTTCTCTCGATGAACAATATCAGCTATTACATCATTTAGAGGAATACAGTCAATCCCTACACACAGTTGGTTTTCCTTCCACCTAGCAAATAACAGAACACTATCTATCCTCCCCAGATAATATGCCTTAATCTCAGAAGAACTCTTAAAGTTCATTATCATTAGATGTATCTTCCTTCTATTAGAACATTCTTCCAACCACAAGAGCATACCTTGGCATCTGATTCCAAGTGCCCTCCGCACTTTGGACAAGTAATCATCCCTTCCTTCATTGCTTCTCGTAAGAGTTTCTTCACAAGGGCTGTATTATTGCTTTTCATTGCTTTTCCTTGTTGTCTCCTCCTTCTCTTTTGGTATGCAGTTCTTTTGTCTACTCTCGATAGTCATCATAAATAGTAATCTTCCAGGCACCCTTTTTCTTCCAAGTATCCCTTCCCTTGGTCAGTATTACTCCGCAAGGTGCTTTAGTTCCAGGATAGACCTGCTCAGAAACAAACTCGAGTAGTTCTTTCAGGGTGCCAAACTCTTTAGTAGCTTTGTAGTTCCAGTCAGTAACCTTACGTACTTGGAACTTCACCGTTTTCTCTTTAGCCCCTGCCGATTTGATTTCCTTTTCTACGAGTGTCTTAATCCTACGACACAAATTGAGATATTCTCGTTTTTTACCTGAGAGTTCATCCTCACCTACTTCATAACGCTGTCCCAACAACATATTGTTGATGTTATCTTGAGCTTCCCAAATTAGACCGAGCATTTGCTTGTTTAGGTTTGTTACTTCGTCTGACACTTCTCTCTCCTTATGCTGGCCAAGGTCGATACTTTGTCATACTCACCTCTTTCCCAGTTCTCTTTATTATGCTCAATGGCATGGCTAGCATTCCCAACAGTCCTGTATCTGAGAAATTCAATCGGGAAAGCTGTTTCCACTAATCTTCGTTTGCTAAGTTTGGTAGGAACATCATTTCTGATGATAGCCTGAAAAGGATAGAAATACCACCTTGACCCAAGGTTTGCTAACTGTTCAGAAACTTCCTCAGTAGTTTCTCCTTTACAGTCTGTTACATAATCTCCATCTGCAGCAAGTAGAATTCCTGTATACTTCATTATCTTGCCTCCTTCTTTCTTATCCCTTGACAGTTTTCCAACCTTCCATGACTATAACATTACCAAATAGAGGCACACCAAACTGTCGAGAGGCTTCGATGTTAGGGTTTAGCTTAAGGGGCCTTCCATCCTCGTTTACAATGAGGCTCTTTCTGGTTCCTCGAACTGAAAGAATCTCAATGTAGCCTCCAACTATCTTTTGTGCCTCTAGAAGTGTTGGGCGGAGGTCTAGGTCATATTTTCTTCCACTGGACTCAATGACATATGCTCTATTCTTCATAATCTTTCCCTCCCCTTTAGTTCTTTCGTTCCTTCCTGTTGTACTTTGATAGACCTAGATAACCATAGGAGAACCAGCAGTCAGTGTTATGATTGTGGGGCAGGCATCTTCTTATCCTTCGGGCACAGATGGCGTTTCTCTGTTCGAGTGTTAGATTGGGAAATCTTTTTAAGACCTTGTAAACTGGTACCATCTTGTTTTCCTCCTTGTTTTTATCATTCTACCTAATTATCTATTAGGCAAAATGTTAATGCAAGACATCAGACTAAGAGTTATTTTGACTACTGACATAGCTTAGAGATTCTTTCCATCCCCATTCGAATCCCAGAAGATAAAGCCTCCGTCTTCGCATAGGTACTATTCCTTCTCCATTTACGTACTTCAGCTTGCAGAGCCTTCTTTCTAGGTCAACCAGTGACCAAAATAGTTTACAGTTAGGTAATAACGGCTCTTTCATCCTTTTCTCCTTGTGTATTAGTTTTACTTGCTTTACCTCTCCATAATGAGTCTATGAAGCCCATCAACAAAAAATCTGGCCTCATCCTCGGTGGGAAAGAAGCCAAAGTAGAAAGACTCGTTAGAATTGAACCAGCCCTTAACTTCCCAGCCTTCGTCCAGTGCTCCCAATGAGGGATAAATACCAATCTCTCTTATCTTTGCAGCTCTCACGGAATGAAGTCGTTCTTTATCCCACAACATTTTCGTCATCTCTGTTTCCTCCTTCTTCTCTTAATCTTACTGTAAGGTCTTTTCCCGCCTTTATTATAGCTTCGGTAAAGACTCTCTGTGCTACTTCTGCGATTGCTCTAACGTCTTCTTGAGCCTTGAGAAGGTTTTCTCTTGCTAGGTCTATAGCTTCGTCATAAGCCTCATAAGCTGTTTTTGTAGGGGGTTTGCTTTTTGGGTTTTTCATTGGCTTTACCTTGTTTTTGGTCTCTTGCCGTTGAGTAAGGACTCAATACGGTCATAGCTTTGTTGGTCGTATTCCTTTCCCAGAAGGTCACAAGCTATCTTATGTTCTTGGATTTGGTTGAGGAGTAATTCCCTCCGTTCCGGTGTAAGTTCTCGGACTGTCTTGTGGATGTCTCGAATGTGATAACGGGTGTAGTTGTGGACTTGATTTGGGTCGACTATTATCATCTCTGTCCTCCTTTATCATTACACCTCAATTATCTATTAAGCAAGAAGTTAATGCAAGACATCAGAATAGAAATTATTTTAGGTGCAGACATAGGGAACATTGACACTTTTCGACGTTCGTTACCACTTCACCTCTTTCGGTAAACCTTGAATGTCGTCTCGTTAGGACTTCTTCAGGTGTTTCGTTGCCTAACGTTTCGAAGTAGAGGTGTGTTTTTCCATAACGTTCTTTTGTGGTAATGAAATAGTCCTGCTTATGGTGCTGACGGATATACTCGTCTACGTCGAATGTAGAGGAATGTGAAGTACTTGATAATTCGCGAAGAGAACGTTTGGGTTTGGGGTTGTACAGTTCGTTGCGTGCTTGAGCTTGTAGCTCTGTATAGCGCAAAGGGTTTTCTTGGGCGAATCGCTTTATGGCGTCGCGGAGTAACTGCTTTGATTCGTTGTATTGCTTACTGTACTCTTTTCTGTTCATTTTGGAGCCACTCGTCAAAGTCTGGCTGGCCTTGCAGGTCTGGAACAGTTCTACAGTATTTCTCAAAGAGCATGGCGTCTTTTAGCGTCATTCCCGATTTCACGAGGTTCGTTCTGCCAAGCATTCTATCGTGGGTTGCGCATACAAGACCACAGTGTTTTCCTTTCTTGTTGTCCCAACACATGAACCATCGTGCAGGATGTTTACAATCTTCATAAGTACACCTTGTTTTCATATATCAATTATAGGAGAATACAAACAACGAGGCTAGGACATCAGAAGAGGGTTTCTTAGCTGTGCAGAGCTGTATTTATTAGGTTTTGGGCTTCGGCATTTGTAGGTTTCAGACCATAGTCCTCTGCCCAGGTTATTACGTCTGAAACTGAGGGCCTCATTTTCAGGTTCATTGAATCTTTGATGTCTCGAGCAAGTGCGTTCCACTTGTCCTTGATTTCCTTCTCAGTGGCTTTGCGGTTCCTAGGTAGTTGAGCAGCTCTTGCAATTGCTAAGGACTCTTTCAGTCTTTGGTTGTATTCCCGTCGGCGCTGCTTGTACTTCTCACTTGAGAGGTAACGTTTTCTTGCCACCTTTCCTTTTTCACTCTGTTCGTAGCGCTTTGCTGCATCTATTCCTTTTTCAGACTGACGGTAGCGTCTAACCGATGCTCGTTGTGCTTGGTCTGTTAAGTAGGCACTAAGTGTACAAGAGGGACAAACCCACTTTCGTAGTTTTCGAGAATACTTAAGTTCGGTACCGCACTTTTCGCATACTCTTTTTTTAGGCTTAGTCATTTCTGTACTCCTTTTAATGTGACTGTTTCCACAGTAACCATCTGTTTCCTTTCCAGTGGTGTAGGTAGTAATTACCTCGATATGTGTCTCCCAGGAGCTTGAAGAAGATGGTGTCGGGCGTTCGCCTAATTATTTGTAGTTCGCCTTCGTCGACGACTTCACTTGTACCTGCACCATACTGCCCTTTTGGTATTGTTCCTGAGAAACGAGCTTGCTCGGGTGTGTGATATGCAGTCTTGATTGCCAAGACGCGCGTTCCCCAAGTTTCAGGTACTAGTTTGGGAACTGCCCATGACTCACCGTTTAGGTGTAGGTCATGGTGTGTACCTGCCCTCTCGGCATGGTGCAGACGAATGACGAAGTCACCTTTCTCATCGAGGATTGTCCAGTTATGTATCATTTATATTATTACCTTTCCTCTTCAGGTACTGCACTCTTGGTAACGTTTATACTAAGGGAGGGAATATACCATCCCTGCTCCTCAAATAAGTCCTTTACGTCGTCTGGGTAAGCCCAAAAGGAGAACGCTGCGAGGTTGCCACTCAGATAGTTCCACCAAAAGTCTTTCTGTCCTCTAGCCCAGCTGCGGAATCTTCGAAAGTCTTCAGGTGAGTGAGTCCATCTGACCATGCGTGCAGTGTAGTGATATCTCTTCATCGTTATTCACTCCCTTTATATTCATATTCTTCGACTGTTAGTCGGCTCAACCATCCAAGTTCGTCTCATTTGTGTTTACCACCTTTCCTCGTATGCCCTTATTCCTGGCATGTCGTTTTCAGCGGACAGTTTGTAGAAGCTGTCTAGGACCGCTCCCACTTTGTCAGATTGGACGTGAATGTATGCATAGTCGTCAAACATGGTAAATGATTGGAAGTAGTCACCTTGTTTGAGGTTACGTGCTGCGCTGTAGACTTTTCCTGCTTCTTCGTTCGTGTTGAATTCTACAATGACTATTGTGCTTCTACTCATCCTATTTACTTCCTTCCCTAAACCTTCGTTGGAATTCAGTAGCCGCACTCAGGTATTCGCTAGGCGTGAGAGGCGTAACGTAACCGTTGTTTACTAGGTCGCGGAACAATGACTCGGCTGCGACTGTTCCGACATCCATAGCATTTACGATTGCTTTGATTCCTTGGTCTTTGGAAAATCCTTCTGTTCCGTGTACTTGGTCAATAGCGTCAAATGCTTCTGTCATGAGTATTCCCGAGCTCTTTGGTTCTTCTGTCAGTATGTACATTTTACCTCCTTTTGGCTCATCATTGTTGTTTTTTTCCTAATTTACTCCTGCGGTTCGGCGTCGAAGATTGCAATGTTTTGTGGTTGTCCAGTTGGACCAATAAATGCTTCTATCTCCGAGGGATCGAGTGCGGATAGTTCAACAGGTGTGGAGCTGTGAAATCTGGGTTTGTCAAAGGCTGTTAGCGAACGAGCTACCGACTTTGCAAAACGTCTGTCTGGAGCTATAACATAGATGGACTGTTCCCATCCTGTGCCATCGTGGAATGTAATCATCCACACATTGGCATGTTCGCCGTACTTACTTATGACTGCTTGGTAGTTATTCATTGTTGTTTACCTCCTTTACTTTGTATGTTGCCTTGTTGCTGTTATTGTAGTGCATCTTCGACTAACTCTTGAAAGGTGTCGCGGTCAATACTTCCTGTTCCCGCATCTCCTGTTTCGCGCCAACTTTCGACGAGGTTTTCGAAGAACTCTCTTTCAGAGATGTCGTTTGAGAACTCTCGAGCTATGTAGCTTCGGAGTACTCGTGCTACCTGGTTTCGCTCTTCTTGTGTCAATCATTTACCTCCTTTATTTGTTTTCGGCTCGCATTCTGTCTGTAACCTTGCCCATAACAATGCGCTCAATCATTCGCTCTTTAGCTCTTACAATGTCGTGTACGTGTTGTTCAATGGTCCCTTCGCAGAATAAGTCTACGATTAGGACACTCTTGTTGTGCTCCAAGCCTTTATCTACACGACCATACACCCTATCTTCGCATTGTTCGTTTGTTGCAGGAGTCCATGTAAGGTCGGTAAATACTACAGTGTCTGCAGAGGTGAGAGTTAGTCCTTCACCTGCGGCACCTATTGTTCCTACTAATATCTTGACGCTTGGGTCGTTCTGAAAATCCAGTTCGGCTCCTAGTCTCTCATTTGATGGAGTCTTACCAGTAATTGTGCGATAAGATATTCCTTTTGTTTTTAACTCCTGACAGAGTAACGATGCATATCTTTCAAAGTATGTGAATACGACAAGCTTTCCGTCTGTCTCGTCTATGACATCAAGTAGTGCGAGTGTTTTGTTGGACGGAGTACTTGGTCGGGGAGACTCTGTTAGGAGAGTGTTGGGATCACAACATATTTGTCTTAGTCTCGTTAATTGTGCTATCGCTGCAGGTGCGGTAACTTCCACGCCACTATCTAAGAGGGCGAAGTACTCTTCTTTCATTGTTTCGTACTGGACTCTTTCGGGTCCTAGTTTGATTGGTACTGTTCTGTATTGTTTGGGTGGCAGGTCTTTCATTACTTCGGACTTTTCGTGTCTTACCATGTAGAGGGATAATAATTGTCGTAACAGTTCCTCGTTCTTGGTGCCTGGGACTATTTGTTTGATGAGTCGTGGTACAGGACGTGTATAGCCTTTTGGCCTCAACCAAATCTCGTTCTCTTCTACGACGCAGAACCAATCACGCCACTCACGCCAGTTGTTGTATTTTCGGGGGTTCATCATTCTGAACAGTGGAAAGAGGTCCATAGGTGTGTTGCGTATTGGTGTTCCAGTCATGAATAGTAATCGAGAGGTCCCGGATGTAAGTAGGTATGCATTTTGGGTCCGTTTGGCTTTGTGGTTCTTTAGGTGATGAGCTTCGTCGAAGATAATCATGTCCCACTTAACATCTAGGAGCAAGTTGCGATACTTAGGTATGGAGATTAGGTCATAGTTGATTACCACGAACCGTGGCATTTCTAAATCCATACCTGCTAGCCTGTGTTCATATTGATTATTTTCGTGAGGTGTAAGAGCTCCTTCTCCTAGCCATGTGTCAATCATCCAAAACCATGAGGATACCATGGTTTTCTTACATACAATGAGGTTGTGGCGTGTCTGCAGTTTGTCTGCTACGGCCATTGCCTCTATTGACTTACCTAGACCCATAGTACTTCCAACGATGCACCTTGGATGCTCGGTAATCCACTCAACGTCCTCGGATTGGTAAGGGTAGAGGCGCTCTTGGATTGATGGAGGTTTCTCGATTGTTTGTATTAGTTCTTTGATGTTCATACTACCTCAGTTTAGTATTCGTACCTTCCGGCCCTTCCGAATCGAGTTCTCGGACTTATTCTCCCCGGAATAGGCTCGTACTCACCATCTCGAAACGTGGCGAGTCGTATGGTATGTGCTCCCTTATCAAACATGGGACCACGTAGCGACACAGTTACAATATCTCCTACATCTTCGGACATCATTGAAAGTTCGGCGGCGTATCGTAGTGCCTTATTTCTATCCTCAAACCACGCGATTGAGTTTCTGTAGTATACACCGGAACGTTCTATGATAACTACATAACCTCTTTTTGGCCAAGGTTGTTCGATGAGGTCAGGTTGTGCGGTATCTAGTGTGACCTTTGGTATTAAGCTTTTAGGATATCTTACCATGTTGTCCTCCTTTCTTAATGTATTATCGTGCTAATCCATCTAACTTCATGAGGATAGTTCTTGTTTTAGGATTCTCGTACATTCGTGCAGCCTCTGAGAAGCTTTCGTGATAATGTGCCCAAAACGTGTCGAGAGCAATAATCATATCTGTCCTGCTGTACGACTGTTCTAATTGGTGTACAATTTTCATTGTCCATGGAACATCTATGGTTAGTACGCTGTCGCAGTCAATGTCGACCTTCTTGGTTGGTGTGAGGTGCTTCCATTTCTTGAGCTCCGTACGGATAAGGTTTGCTAAATAGAGGTTTGTACGTCGAATATCTGTGTTGCTGACATCGCGTTTTGCTGCGACACGCTCGTAGATGCGTAGTGCATCTTCCAACTTCTCTGGTGGAAGCCAACAAAATAATCTGAAGCCTGCTTGATGTACAATGGTCACGTATTCTTCCTTTGGGTAGCTTATTTGTGCAGACGCAGTATCTTTCTTGCAGTTGCATGGACATTGAGAATTCTACGGATGTCGCTCTCGCGCAGTGGTGTTGTTGGTGGTACTGCGAGTGCTGTATCCAGATAGTTAATTGCCTCAGCGGCTGCGGCGTCTGCTTCCTCACGAGTGTCGAAGTCTTTGTAGAATCCTTCTCCCGAGATACCTACGACCCACCTCTGCACTCTCCCACGTAGTAGTGGTTTGGTGAATATTCCATAAGGGTTTGACGATGATTTCATTTGAATACCTCCTTCTTAGTGTTGTTAAAGTCCGAACACCTCTGCAAGGCATTTGGGATGATAAGGTTCGTCTTCGAAGTACACAGGTTTTAGTACCAACTTGTTGCACTTGGCACAAATCTTTGCACTTCTGTGTTCGAGGCAAGAGGGACATACATGTTCTCCAAAGAGAGCTTGAAGTAGTCGTTCTTCGGGTGATAGCTTGTTGGGGCTGTATGTCTTACCACACACATCACAGTACCACTTCTTGGGTACTACTATTCCTTTGAGCTCTCCACGATGTTTGGTCATCCTATCCTCCTTCACTGATTTATACCTCAAAAAAGTACACATCCGGACTTAGGCGGTCGCAGTAATCAGGACGTTGCTGCTCGATGTCTTCGATGCACGGAAGCATTTCTTCCTGTGCTTCTTGGAGTGTGTTGTATTCTAATGTACCTTTATGGGTACGAAGGACCGCCACATTTAGCTTACTTAAGGCAACGGGATGTCGCAAATTCTTTGGGACGCTGAGTGACACTGCTATAATGTAAAAGCCCTTAAGTCCTTGATACGTCCCTTTGACTGACCAGTAAGCCGAGGTTTTTGGCCTGTTCATTTGTTTACCTCCCTTTTTCATTCTGACTTCAATTATATTCTGAAAATAATAACAAGGCTAGGACATCAGAACAGAATTGTTAAAGAATACGCCTTTTCTTCCTAACTGATACTATGGTTCCCTTTTTGTGCATCTTTTGGCTGGCAGCTTTTGGTGACTTTGCGACAGTTCGGTATGCCTTGACGTTGTTCTTACTACCATTTTCATGAAAACGCACCACGTACAAAAAGCGCATATTACTTCACTCCTTCTTTATTTTATGTCAATGCTAAGGTCTAGGGGAGGTTCTTTGTATCTAGGTTTTATGCCAAGCGGGTCATCGTCTTCTGAAGGACGCTTTCTTTTTGGCGACGTTCCGAATCCCAGGTCAATGCTCATGTCTAGAGGAGGCTCTTTTCTGGGTGTGTCGAGTCCTAGGTCAACGCCTGATGAAGTTCCTCTTTGTGGACGTCTGCGTCCTTGTTCCTCTCCCATCTCACCCAACTTTTTGAGTCCACCCCAAACAGTTTTGCCTGTACCTATGCCAACCTTGCCAGCTCCGATTCCCGCCTTGCCAAGTGCTTTTGCTACTTCAGTGTAAGGTCTTAGGCGTGCTGCGCGAAGTTCACGTTCAGATAGCAGTCGTGCTTTCTTGGCTTCTCCTTCTTCAGTATGTTGTTGTGCTTCTGCCTTAGCCACTTTCGTCCTCGCTTTTGCGGTTTCGGTTCTTCGTTGAGAAAGAGCAATCTGTCTTTTAGCTTTCGCCTCTTCTCTCGCAGCTTTTTGTTCAGAGCGTTGAACTCTCTCCTCTTCGCTGCGCACCCGAAGGCGTGGAAGTGGAAGAGACTTATAGACCTTCGCCTTCTCTAGACCGAGTCCGATTCCGGCGATTCTTCGCTCCCTTGTAGCTTCGCGTGCTTCGCTAATGGCCGAACGTTCCATTCCGCGAAGTTTCTTGCGTTCTTCATCCTCTTTCTTTTCTCTCTTGAGCTTAGCTATCTTTTGTCTGAGCTCTGCTTTTGTCATTGTGTTTTACCTCCTTTCTATTTTATTATACATCTACTATTTCGCCACCACCGTCGAGCCACTCGTTTAGCTTTTTCTGTTCTCTACGGACCTCTGGCATGATGTCGTCGATGAAGCGCTGTGCTTCGTCTTCTGTCATGTGTACTTCGGTTACTAAGTCGACGAAGGTGTTAGCACAGTCGCCACCCTCCCAAAGTTCGAGAGCAGCTTGTCTAATGTACCGCTTTCTTAGCCATTTTTCCATTTCTTTTACCTCCTTTTCTTAAATAGTCCTACGAGCCATTCAAGAATGCTTGTATGTTTGTGACATTCGCGTTCCAGATTAAATTCGTCCTTCTGCAGCTGTTCTAGTTTCGTCTGTTCTTTGAGTGCTGCTACACGTTTCTTTGCTTCAGCCCTTTCGTTAGCTAGTGTACCCTTAGACATACTAAGCACCTAATCTTACAGTTTCATATTACTATCCCACACACCCTAGAAAGGGTGTAAATCGACCCAGGACGTATGCTGTTATCATTGCTAGCGTAAGCGAAGCTACGTTTATGACAAGCTTCGCACGTTTGGTTTTTTGCTTTGAGGCAATATAGCCGCCCATTCCTGCTACAGCCATGATGATTCCAAAGAACAGCGCAGTCTTGTTTGACAGAACATGTGTGTCCCAGCGTGCTAATTCCCAAGCGCCCGTGTTTATTTTGGATGCGAAGTATGCTAGTGCAAGGGATAGAGGGATTAGGAATGTTAATAGTATTCTATGATAGAATGTACTCATTGCTTCCTCCCATCCATATATCTGGTTTCGACGACGGCGCATTCAATTTCTTCATCAGTCGGGTTCCACCTTTCAATTACTACTTTCTGTGTCTTCAAGTCGCTTACATATGTACGGTACAACTTACCAGCATCGCGTGACTCTTTGAGCCGTGCAATTTTTTGCGCCTCTATCTTGGGTTCGTTGAAAATAAATTGACCAGTCATCGTTTCTATGTTAACACCGTGGTCGTCGTTATAGAGCCACACGACCTGCCAACCCCTTCCAAATACAAGTATATTGCTTGGCACTTCGTCGAGCCGTTCATAGAACTGTTGGCAGGTTAATTCAGGGTCTAGAGTCCTTCCAATATCGTACATTTGCACATTAAGCACAATTAGCGCACAACACATTATCAAAGCTAGTTTGGTAGTGTAGGGGGCAAGTTTCCACTTCCAACTGTCTAAATGCTTCACTGCAAGAATCGCGCCGAACGCGAATGCAGGCATCAGGTATACATATGTCTGAGGGGCAAAGTCGGTCAGGTAGTAAATGATTGGTAGTAGGAACAGCGAAGGCAAGAGGTAGTTATGTGTTTTAATTTCCTTGATGCATCCGTAAACGACCAGTATCGTTGCTACTGCAAAGCCACCAAGGAATACCAAACCAAAATCTTGAAGCCTTATGAACAGGTCGCCTGGAGGAAGTATTGCGAGTCCACCGATTAACCCAGATGCGTTTGTGAAATAGATAACGTAGTCATGCAATGTCTCTCCGCCAATCCATACGTAGGGTGCTCTGTTAGCTAAAGGAATGTAGACATAGAAGAGTATTCCGATGAGGGAGAGTAAAGCTGGCTTCAGCGTTCGCTTGTTCATCCAATCAGATATTATCAATGGAATGAGTACAAATCCTATGAGGTGGTGGACACCTAAGCCTAACGCGCACGCAACGTACTTCAACTTATTATGTCCACTCAAATGGAAGTAGTATGCGGCTACACAGGTTAGTGTGACCAAGGCGTATGTCTCGACAATTGTTGACTGACTTACGACTAAGCCACTTCCAAGCCAAATTGCAGGAGCTAAGAATCGCTTCCATGGTGTGTCTGTATATCGTTTAGCAATTAAGTATAAGAGTACAGCAGAAATGCTTGAGGCTATAGCGCTTACCATTGTTAGTCTCCAAAACTCTTCTCCAATAGGTATGCGTACAAATATGTAATTGATTAGGTTGTTTAGCGGGGCTCCGGTGGAATGGCTTAAGACAAAGTACTTCGCTGCCCTTAGATAGATGGCTCCATCACAGTCCGTGTTCAGCCAAGTCATATTGGGAGCTGCAAGTAATGCGAAATATCCAAAGCTTATTAGTCCTACCATGTGTGGAATGTACTTCTTCATCTTGTGCTCCTCCTATTAACTGCCACATTCAACCACAAGTGTAGGAGCCAATACATTTTAGGTCTGTCAGACATTGTGTTCCCTACATTCCTAAGTGCCTTGTAGACACGAAGTCTGTTGGACATCATTCCTTTCTTGAGTTGGACGTAGCCCTTTTGTGTCTTTAATATGTCTCCAGGACTAATTTCTTTGAGTACCAAAGCACTCTTTCTCAGTAATTCCTCTCCTTTGGGAGTTCTCGTTATAACAACATTCTTGTCGATATTCGGCCACGCGTCTCCTACCGAAATGTCTGCATATTCGTTCGTTTGGTCTCTGCACCTTAAACACTTCTTAGGGATGAAAGCGAAGTTGAAGAAGTGACTCCAGTACTGCTTACTAGGAAAGAAGGTCTCGCCTACAAGTAAACCTACTTTACCATTTACCTTGGCTTTGTACTTGAGAGGATTACTATTTAGGTGATAGTGTTCTGAGAAGAAGTGTATTCCTCTCTGTTCTATTTTATGAGAACAGAACAGACCTACATATGTGTTCTTAGGAAATAGATGCTTCAAAACTCTTACTTGACAGGGCAAGCCTACTACGACGAGTTCTTCGTTACTACAAAGTTTCATCATAGATGTGAGATTGTCGTCTGGAGAGGGATAATTACTTCCTACGCAGTGAAGGACGTCTTCTTGAGAGCTATACTTTGTAGGTGTCGAGCCATTGAGGCATATAACACTTCTACTCTCTAGTGCATGATTGAGTAAGCTAGTAACTGTTCCACCCGAAGCTGCAAGTCTTCTTATTTCTCCGTCGGCGGCGTAACTCTGATAGCATTTTATGTATTCACCCAACAACGGCTTCATGTTACTTTGGCAGACGTGATTTATTGCCTCGATGTGTCCTAATGCACTCTCCTTTAGTACTTGAATGTCTTCCTCTCTTGGCTTCGATTTCAGTAATTGTGGTATGGTAGTCAGTATAGAAGTTTCCAGCTCACTTGATGAGATGTTCCTCAAATCTATTACCTTTACCCAAGGCAGTTTGGGAACTCCAGAATACTTCCAGCTGTAGCTTAGTACTACGGTAGGTATTTCGAGTTTTATAGCTGATACACAAGCATGCATCCTGAATCCAATTATTAGACGACAGCGTTTGATGTCGTCGGGACTTCTCAAATGTTCACTTCCCAAGTATTCCCTTACCAGTTTTGAGTCTTCAGAAGTGAAAGGTATGAGAACTACCTTATCTAACTTCTCGATTAGCTCCTTCATGAACTTCATGTATTCCCCTTGGCTAATTTTCATATACTTGTGTGCTATGCTACTGGGAATAATACCTATTACACCTTCTGTTCTTCTTGTATCGTTGCCATTGAGACAGTACACAATATCCCTATGTAGTTTGCATTGTACGTTCAGGTTCTTCGTCAGATAGTCTTTGGACACCGAATCTCTAACCGTGATGGAGCTGGCCCTGTTTAAGACGAACTTGGCCATTTTCTTTGTAATTCCGAAAGGTCCAATGGATTGCGAACAAATCGCGTAGGGTTTGTGAAATAGGATTGCAGGTAACAAATTGATACAGTGAAGTAGACTATAAGCGATATTTGGCTTATCACTAAAAGTATCTCCTCCAAGACTTATAACCCCATCATACTTTCTGTACTGCTTCAGTGTTTTCGGAGAAAGGAACATTCGTAAAGTGCTAAGAAGAGCACCTCTCCTGGAATAGGGATCACTGGGCGTAGGCAGTGTAACAAAAGTGTCGTTAGGAAGACTATCAGTGAGTGCTTTCAACTGAAGCCTTTCTCCTTCGTTATGCAGGTTGTAGATATTCGTCACTACGAACTTTCTCATTTTTCTCCATTGTTAGTAGACCGGTGCTAAAGTAAGCAGGTAAAAGGAAATATAAATAAGAGGCCCACGAAAAGGTTATCAAGATACCCAGTACCCATAAACTGCATGCAAAGATTCTTTTCTTGTATATGGCGTATCCTAGTAAGAACAGGGATGGAAGAAAATATGCTGATGCGAAGCCGAACAGCGCCAGTGCTCTGTCCAGTTTTGGTAGTGTCTGTACTCCTAGGGCCTGATTCACCGTAATCCAGTGTTGGAATGGGTATAGAAAGTCACCTGTCTTTGCGTAACAGAAAGTCAGAAAGGCTACAAGGGGTAGAGAACACAATGCTAGATATGCTAGACCCTTAAGGTTCTTTCTGTCTTCGAGTAAGAAGGGTAGAAGGAATGCTACAGCATAGATTTTACATCCAACCATTAAGGCGAGTGTAATGTAGCTGAATCTCTTATACTTTGAATGCCAGAGCAGCATGGAGCTGAAGAGGAAGAACATCATAAAGGTATCGAGATAGAAGGTATTTGAGGCTAAGCACACAATTTTCAGTCCTAAAAGTATTGTGAGAGTTGGTATAATTAAGTATCTCCATCTTCTTCTACGTTTATACACGAGATAAAGAGGTACTAGGATGCAGAAGCTAAACACGAACCACGAGAAAAGCCTCAAGGTTCCTATGTCGTCAGTAATCTTTACTAGTGGGTAGGCGAACACAAGTGCAATTGGTGGATGAGGATAATAAGTAAGGTCTCCGTAACTTTCATAGCGTTTTCTGCTCATCTCCACTTCGGCTGGGTGTTCTATTGCTCTCTTCGTCCAGTACTCTTCCATATGTCGTTCATAGTCTGGAAACCTCTGAACTTGAAGTATGAACTTTTCTTCATCACCAGACTTGTCGAACATGTTATTTACAGGACTTATATTAACCTGTCTAGCTGGCATGAGTAGTATAATAAAGATAAGCATTCCTATAACCACAATCTTGCAAGTTCTATTGGAGAGGGGAAACTTATTCCTTAGTAAAGAGTTCAACCAAATCACACCCTGCGACGTACTTATGCCTCATCGACCTTAGGCCGTACTGTTCACATGTCTCCTCAAGTGCTTTTCGCGTAAACTTGTAAACGTGCTGTTCCCCAGCAGGTGTAAACTTCTCAGCTATTAGCCAGTGTTTTCTGCTGTAGTCAGGTGTAGCAAGAACTATCTTTCCTCCCGACTTTAGTACTCTAACCATTTCGCTGATGGCCCCGCTTGGTTCCGATATGTGTTCTAATACCTCGATACACAAAACGTAGTCGAAACTTTCATCTACATAAGATAGCGCTCCGGCGGGCATTACTTCAGTGGTAATGTTAGGAAGCTTTTCCTTTAGAAAGTCAAGTTTGTTCACATTGACATCAATGCAAGTTGAAGTAGGATATTTAACGGCTATTGGTGATGAACCGCATCCAACGTTTAGTAAGGAGCTGGAGTTGGGTATCCAGTTCCAGACAGTTTTTGCTATGCTTCGTTTCCACCACTTCTGAATAGGGGTGCCTTTGTAAAAGCTATTCCAGTCGTAGTCTGCCGCGTCGGCGTTCTTCTCCTCTCTCCAGATGAAAGTGGATGCTACACCAAACTTCACTGGGAATATGATGAGTACTGAAAGCACGGCACCGGCCATGTACCACATGCCGATTACTTCCACTGTTAGTGCCAACAAACCCAGGTATATCACGTCACTAATACCTGAAAGGACTTGGTACTTACCCCAGCCTAGGACGTGGTTGCTAATCGCTCTCTCCTTAAAAGTCCATTTGTGATTAAGTATGTAGTTGCTGGTCGAAGCCACTCCAATGGAACACACGGCAGATAACATGTAAAAGAGTCCAACGACGTCGGTAAACATGTAAAGTAAGCCGAAGTGTATCACTGCACCGCTAGCCCCGATGAGGCCGAACTTGACTAGCCTTCTGTACTTGTACAAAGTCAATGACACTAAGTGCTTGAGGTAAGCCACTACCTGCTTAGTGTTAAACTTACTCTCACCGCTAGTTCTCTCTTCGAAGGTAATAGGAACCTCTACTACTTTCGTAGGATTGGCTTTAATTAAGACTTCCAACATCACCTTCCACGATGTTGCGCAGAGTTCGACACCCTTTAGAATGTCCTTTCGAAATGCGAAGAAGCCACTTGTAGCATCACGTGTATGGGTTATAGGCAAGGCTAATAGACAAGCTCCTCTAGATATAATTCTGCGTGTCAACGACCACTCAGGATTGCTGCCGCCTTTTACATATCTACTTCCAATAGCGAGGTCTGCTCCTTCTTCTAGGACAGGCTTTAGTAACTTAGGAACATCCTCAGGCCTGTGTTGACCATCTGAATCCATTACAACGACTACATCTCCCCGACTCGCTTCTATTCCATCAATAATGGCCTGCCCTAAACCCTGTCTCTTACCTCTAACTACCTTGGCTCCGTTGCGCTCTGCTATCTCTGCAGTTCTGTCACTGCTATCATCTACGACAACGGTTTCGTATTGCAACTTCTTATTGGCGAAGTTGAAGTAAGAGAGTAGCGATGCGATGTTCTCTTCCTCATTCCTGGTGGGGATAACTATACTTATTTTCATATTAACGACTCGATGATTACGCTGTTGAAGTCGCTGCTAGAAGCCTCCCATGCCTGTTCGATTGCTTCGTTCAGAGCATCCTCAGCATCTTCATGCGTTGGGAAGTGTGCTATTGGGCCTGCACCATAGAAGCCTACAACGTAATCATTAGTTTTGGACGCCTTACGAATGTACAATCCATACTCGGTGTACCTCTTTCCCATTTGAACCTCCTTTTAGAATCTTCTAGTTCTATCCAATATCTTCTTCTTGTAGTTCTCGTAGTCTGCCTCGTTTGGGTCCATCTTCGAGGATCTTCTAGACATCCACATGCTTAGGGCAGCAAACAAACAGAGAAGAGCCATTGCACCCCCGAACACCAGTAAGCCAGTATTCATAGCGGCGTTATCGAATGTTTGGTTAAACATGTAGAATCCGTAGAATATCCATGAAAGCGATGCTGCGATTAGTAGTGGTGCGTTCTTTATTACGAACCCCACTGTTAGGAGGCTCACTGCTAGCACTGTGAAACCTATCATTATCATTCCTTTACCTCCAATTGTTCCTTCTGCGTAGTCTGTACTATATCCCGCATCATTCTCCGACCAAGCTCTGTAGTAATATTCTGTGTCGTCTAAATTAACCGTGTCGTCCGTGTATTCCTCTCCTGCACCATCAAAAACTGTCACGCCATCAGCTGTATCTTCCGGGTAATGTCCTGTCTGTCTCACAATTATTGTTGTATCTGCCTCATCTCCAGTTGTCCAAGTTATGTCGACGTCTCCACCACTTTCTGTTAAGGTGAAATCTGTTGGAGCACTACAGTATGGGGTATAGACTATCCTTGCCGATACCATTCTACAATATGTATCACTTGTATCACCACTTTTTCTTAGACTTACGCCTGCTTTTAGAAGTGCTATATCGTCCCAGGTCCAAGGCACTCCCGTAACTGGATTATTATTTAGTACCCAGATCTTAGTGACATACGTCTCGTGTGATGCTGTGTATTCCTCACTTTCCCGACGACTTAGCCACTCATCGGTTGTCATAACTTGAGCTTTCGCTCCAGTTTGTGTTGCTTCCTCTGTACACTTAATCTGAATCATAATCCAGACAGAATCAATCTGTCCAGAAGTAACCTCGGGGACAGACATGCGATATATGTCCCATTGCCAAGCGTCACTGTCGGTAGCAACATAACCTTCTTCTGAACTCTGAACTGCATGCCAGTGTTGACTTATACCTTCGGTTGACCATCCAAATATTCCCTCTCTGAATGATTGAGGACCTACGGTTGTTAGAGTCTCAAGGTCTGCAAGCACTGGCGTAGCGACTAACAACAGTAGGACTGCAGTAATGGTTGCCACAAGTATTTTCTTCATAACTTAGTCATACTCCGGACTTCCATACTTGTCACATTGGAATATCACGCCATAGTGGAAGATTACAGGCTCACCAGCTATTTCGTGTGAAGAAGCTACTCTAGTTAAGTGAAGGAATATTGTATCATCTCCCTCTATTGGGTCTCCTACATCTATATCATAGTCAATGTCAAAGTCGAACTCAATAACTTTGTATTGTCCAACTATGCCTACTACCTCTTCATCTGTTACTGTGTTATACGTATCAGATACGAAGTCGTCAATGCCTACATGCTTCCACTCTAATTGTAGTTTAACAGCGTCATTACTTTCATCCTGGGCAGTGTCAAGCCAAGCATGAACGTGGACATGGATATCTGATTCCCCATCCCATCTGCTTGGGACACATATATTGTAGAACAATTCTTCATCTACCCCACCAACAGGAAGACTGTAACCATAAGCTACTCCCCTTTCGACCGTCGTGGGTTTAGTATTCTGTGCTATCTTAGTAGCATCTAAATCAGGTCTAAATTCAATCCAGGACTTGGCATCGCCTGTCAACTCAATTGGAGGACTTCCTGAGATAGAGAGTCCCACAACGTGAAGTATGCCCTGATCGTCTGCATAGGCTACGTACCCATGGTCACTCAAATAGTCTAAACAGTCATTTAGTTGAAGGTCGGTGTTGATAGTACTAAAGACAGGAAGCACGCCTGCAATCAATATGAGCAGTACTGCGAATACGAGTGCAAACCTTATAGTGACTTGTCCTTTCATATTCCTCCCTCACCAAGGCAGTTCTGCTGTTGTCGAGCAACAACCACCATAAGATGCGTCAAGCCTAATCAGTCCAGAGTTTGCTGTAATCAGTAGAACAGCAAATATTGCAACCAATCCTACAGTTATCCAAACAATCTCGAAATTAGTTGTTTCTTCCACCTTTACCTCCGTTAGAGTTCCTTAACATAGTCTTTGGCGATTAGTTTGCGTACTATCATACTACACTTCTCGTCATCCATATTTGTTTCGTTCATAATCTCCTCAAAGTCCGCAGGTCCGTTTGTCTCGTACAGAAAGCTGAGCACAGCAAACTCAGGTCCTCTCCCCGTCGTATCCTCAGCGACCGACTTTCCTAGCGGAGTAAGTACAATTGTATCCACTTTATGCCTCCTCTAATGCTCCCATTCGAAGCAGCCTATTCAACTCGTTTCTTGCTTCAGACTCCGTCATGTCTAATGTCTCCTCGAGAGCTTCTGACGCCTCGGATTGACTAAACACGTCTGCGCCAAACACGTTCTCTAGTACGTCAAATGCATCATTCGACGTTCTTGGCGGTTCGCCTAGTACTAGTTCCATTTTCTACCTCCTTTTTATAGTCCTCCTATATCGAGATGCTTTCTGCGATATCCAACTAAAGTCCACCGGTCGTACATTTCATAATATGGTATATGATACTTATCTTCAATACCACTCAGGGTAAATGTCATTGTCTCTAGACCGCCTACTAATCTAACGGTACAGTTATGTGTCCACTTGTTGTGAAAACACCTTCCATTCCAATCTATCTGTTGTCGTACCCTCTCATCTATCATTTTACGGTTGGGTGTAAGTAAAAGTGTCGTACAGTGATAGTGTGCTTGCTGTGCCATAAAGTAGCCAAACAGTCTTACTAACTTATCGGCAGGTGTTCTGCAATCAAAGAGCTTATATGCTTCATCGAACACAATTGTGGAGTACAACAAGTCTACGCCCTGAGCTCTCAGTGCTTTTACTACTTCCTCAGCACTAGTCTCTTCGTCAACGACGTTCTGTATTTTCGTCAGCGCGTCTCTGAACTGCGTCTCAGATAGGTTCTCAAATTCGCCAAACTCAGGTTTTAGACCCATCTTAGTACCCACAGTTATTACATGTCTGCTAAAGCGTTCTCGGAGTTGATAGCATATTGCTACTGCACTCAATGTTTTACCCCTACCTTTCTTGCCCTCAAGTAGGGTTGATGCCTCAACTAGGCGTGTAAGTGCATCCCCTTCTTTGGCCTCAGACACCATCAACTTCATATTAACCAGTTGTTCGAGGTCGTGCCTACTCAATTCACTAAGGTCCGTTATCATCATATCTCCTCTTCGCTTGTTGCCTTCTCCTCCTTAAGGTAGGAAATGAGCGAAAGCGCCACGTTACGGCGGGCTGCAGGATTGTTGAAGTCTTCCGCACCATAGTCATACCACATACCTGCACACTCTCCGAGTTCCTCTCTTGCTTCATCTTTATTCACGCCCCAAGTTCTTGCTTGCCAGGCAACGAGAGGCTTAAGTTTGGGATATTCACTCTCTAATGTTTCCATTTCTGATGGTATCCAACACATATCTACACTCCTTTCATGCTTATCTTAGAGGTACGTCGTCTCCACCCTCACTCTCAGATAGAGCTTGTAATGCACCAAGTAACTCAAGTCTTCCCTTACGATTTAGGGAAATCATTCGCTTATCGTACTCCTTTACGAATACTTCAATCAGCGACTCCTTTCTGTCTGGGTCGGATGCTGCTTCTAGAATCCTCATCCTTACCAGGGGAAGAATCATTCTTGGTTGGGTCTCTGTCTTCAGCGTTAAGTCGTCCTTGGTATTGAACAGCTCCTTAACAGCAGCAGGCTTGACGCCGTCGTCTTGGCTCCTAGTTAGGATTTCTAGGAGCTCTTCCTTGGTTAGATTCTTCTCTTTGTCACTCATTTTATAATCCTAATACCCTCGAGATAGAATTGAGCAAACTCATGTTACTGATACTTATGAATGCTGCAGCACCTGAGGCTACCACCGCAGCTAGGACTAGAATTAGGAGTATCTTGTCGGTCTTACCTGCGCCCCTAATCCCCGCTGTCTCCCTAACGTCCTTCCATGTCTGCTTTAACATCGACTCATCGCTTATCTTACGAAGACTTTCTGGTGAGATAAGTGACTTCGTGTTGAACGGGTCGATAGGTTCAACGTTACCGCTAACATAAATTAACGTCTGAACAGGCTCCTGAATAAACTTTGGAAAACCCGGGGGCCAAAACGACCAAAACTGCTTCGAAGGGTGAATAAGATACTTTGTCGCATCATCACCTTTACCTAGAATGACCGTCTCTGATTGTGGCTTCAGAATCTTGTTTGTCATTTGCTTATTCTCGGCTAGAAAGTAACAGCAAACTTTGCCTTTCACTGCCCATCTTACCCAGAACAACGAACCGACCATGACTAGGACTACTACTATCGCACATATGCCAAATGATAAACCCAATGACTTCATAATTACGTCAAACATTCCCTTACCTCCTTCATCATCTTCTAAACAACCCTTGGACTGCACCTATGAATAACATTCCCAAGCCGAATACGAAACCCGCTGATATGGGCCACAGCACTACGTACTTAATTAGTGAGAGACTGCCTTCTAAATAAGAATAGTTCCATGCAATCATCTTAGGTATTGACTTAATTAGGTTCCAAGCTAAGCCTACAACAGCTGCGGCGTCACCATACGTTGCCGAGGCCGTTGCTACATTGTAGCCTAAGAGGTTGTTCATGATGTTGGCTGTGTCATTCTTAACTTTAGCACCTGCAACATGTGCTACCACTTCTGTACCCTCCAGGCCACGCTGACTACAGTTAAGCTGTGTACTAGTTTTACTTGTATACCTAACCTTCTCACTCTCTATGTAGACGTCGTCTGCATCCAAAAAGTCTTGTGTATTTGTTACGGGTACAGTCATGGAAGTTTCAGTGATATCTGCAGAAAGCTTCGTGACTGCGAGTGCTGACTGCCCTTCCATTATTCCGCTAAGGATTGTACATGTTACGAAGCAGAATGCGAAGAAGGCAAACATCTTAGAACCAGGCATTTCTCATCACCTCCTTAGACTGAAACGACCCTTTGATATACGATAAAGGTTATCGCCATAAATGCATAGACTATCAGTGTCCACAGAGGCATTATGCCCATGCTGTGCGCTACTAAGACTACACCACCCGTCACAAGACCTGCAAGCATCATCGACCTCAAGTACATCAATGTCAAAGCTCCTGCTATAATTGCAAGTGTTCCCGCACCCATAATCCAAAATATCTGTATCGGCCAACCAGTTTCGTCGCTCGCCATCTTGAAGAACGGATAGAATATCGGAATGTTCTCTCCAGTACCTTCTTCAAACAGGTCTGTAGCGGGTGTATCACCCGTGTAATCCGGAGACGTAGTCTCACCTTGACCTGCAGCTCCAGTCACGGTCGTTGACTCCAACCCACCGATGGAAGTACTTACCCCTGAAGGGTTGCTTCCCCAGTTTATGGTTCCGTTATTTCCGTTTCCGCTTCTGTCAGGAACTGTAGAATCACTCACCATACCATTGAGCTGAAACCACAAAGCAAGATTTGTAGTAGCGAAGCTTAATTCTGTTCCGTATGTCCATCCTATAGAATTATGAGCACAAGCTCTAAAGTAATAAGTCTCTCCCTTAACAAGCCCTGTTAGATTCTTCTCAAAAGCCTCTGCTGCATAACTTCCACTTTGTGTCCAATCATCAGAATAGTCAGAGGCTCCAGGAGCAGTATTTCCTGGATTAGTAGTTTCCTTCATAAGCTCTATCTCAAAAATGCAGGCATGGTTTGTTGCAGTGTCGTAAGTGTCTTCTATATATAGCCTATAATATTGGTAACTAACAGTATTACTAAAAGTCCATTCTTGCCAATCTATACTGTTCTCAGATGCATCATCAAGCAAAGTAGTCCAAGAAGCATCATTGTTTGAACCCTGCAGCAAAAAGTTTTTGACACTTACCCCATTTCCTCCACTAACTATTCTAGGTTTTAGGCGAAGCTTATTTGCTATTTCTTCTCCTCCTAAAGTATATTTAATCCAATGGGGAAATGCAGAATTTGCAGAATCCCAAAAGGTTGTCGAACTATCATCAAATGCTTTACTGGCTGGATATGATGAGTATACAGTATCTGCGCTAGCAGAACCACCTACGCAGAGGTCAGCACCATAACTGGAATGAGTTAATACGTCCCAAACGAAACCTCTTTTGTCTATTGTTGCTCCTCCTGTATTAGTAACTTCTCCGTGCACAAGCGCTGCGGTATTTGAGACTGCTGTTGCTGCATTAGTAGTAACACTTGGTGAGGTAACTGCTACAATAGCACTTTCATCACAAGCATCGGAATACTTACCTAGAGTATAACTCCATATTCTATAATAATAAGAAGATCCTCCAGTCAATCCAGAATCATCACAACTGCTTCCTGTGTTATTATAAACTTCATATCCATCACTTCTATCTGTAGGATAACTGCCTAGTTTACCTCTCACATAGGTATTGACTGCTCCTTCTCCTTTTGTCCAAACAAGGTGAATCGTTCCACTACTGGGAGTGGTAAGTGCTAAGTTATAAGGAACTTCAGGTTTGGTAGAAAAAGTCTCATCCTCTCCATTTACCCATCCAGTTCCTGCACTATAAGCTTTTGCCTTGAAGTGATAAGTAGTTCCAGGACTCAAACTTGTTATTCCATGACTATAACTTCCAGCAGGATAACTATCACTCTCTGTCCAACTATCCCCATATCCAGAAGTTAGTCCCCACTCGAAGCCTCTTTCCGTTGCTGTAAATCCACTTGTTCTTCCATTCAGAGTTGCGGTAGTTTCTTCCACGAGAGAAGCTGCATTTGTGACAACAGACACAAGCTCTTCCTCACTTCCCCAATCCAACAAATCATCTCTCTCGCTCTCATAAGTAGCTTTGTTCCATATGTCTGTTCTAATTATATTTGAGAGTTTAATCTCATCTTCCTTCCCATTAAAATAATAAGGGTCTCCGCTATAACGTTCTCCGATCCTTACTGTACCTCCTACTACTTTAGGGCTATAACTAAGTTCCACTCCAAGTTGAACATTATCTATGAATAGCTTTGCTTTGCTTGTACCCCCATTCAGGATAAAAACAAGTTTATGCCATGTGTTCAGACTAGGACTATTTCCAAAAGTTTTCCATGCTCCATCATAAATACCTATCTTTCCAGCTGTACCTGATCCGTAACCAAATATCAATCGCCCTGTTTGAATATCAAGCATGTACTCTTTATCGCCTGCGGAATATGAATATACCCACATTTCTACAGTTTGGGAAGTCTCTGCAGAAGAAAGAGAAGTGTCAATATAGTCAGTACTAAAATCTTGTGCGTTGGCTATCTTCCCTGTAGCCTCCACTGGATTACCAGCACTCAGTTTAGTTCCATCATAGTTATTAGAGGTAGAGTCGTAGATATGGGAAGTGTCTGCTCCATCTGACATGTGATAGACAGCCTTGAAGTTAGAATCCCACACATTTTCCGCTGCAGCAGAATTGGTATCTCCAACATGAGCAATATTGGCAGCATGAGCACTGTCATAATAGAAGTAGAGCTCAGTATCAACAGAAGAGCTTACACTAGGAACTTTTGTCCAAAGCCAGGCTTCTTCACTGGCATCATCCCACTTCTCAACCTCTACATAGCATTCGGTAGTTCCATCAGAAGTAGTAACTGCTATCTTAGTACGGTTAGCATCAGAGCCTAACTCATCAAAGATGAATGAAATATCATCTGAGTTGTAGCCAGAAGAGGAAGAGAGGTATAATAACACAGGAAAGTCAGTCAGGGTAGAATCTATATCTGTATGGTCTATAGTAAGTTCTACTCTATGTGCCCAATCTCCAAGCCAAGCAGCATCAGCACTAACTACAGGAGTAGCAACAGCACTAGGCAGTAAAAGTCCTACTGCTAATACTAGAAGAACAAACCCTTGCAGTAATTTTCTCATTCTGTCTCCAACTTCACATATTCTAAGGACAACATAGAACTATTCTGCATAAACTGCCAGGCATTCCCGTTATCAGGCACTCCAACTCCTGCCATAGAAGTACTATCCTTGAGAATATCATCAATGTAGATATAGATAACATTATCCAACAAAACTACCTTAGTTTCAAATACTCCCGAACTAAGGCCAGTCGCAGTTACGCTAGAACCCCCAGTAATAGCAGCAGTTATTTCGCCAGTGTCACTTACATATAGCCTAAAGGCGTCTTCCTTATAGACAAGGTTTTTATCACTACCTGAAGTTATATCTGTATAACCTTTTACCTTCAAGGTAGCATGGTTCCCCATTTCTAAAGAAGCGTCATCAGGAACGGTTATACTTCCACCGTACCCGGGGATGACATGAAAGCCCTCTAGGGGAGCGTTACCAAAAGTGTAGTCAAATATAAACGACTCATTCGCATTTATGGGAGACAAAAACACCAGCTTGTCGTCAGCTAGCATGTGGAGTACTTGTGTGCCTCCCTTCCGGACCCGTGTGTCCAAACCCGTACTTGATATGTATCCGCTGTCAGCGAGGTATTGGTTGTTGATGAGTAATGTAATGGGTAGTTGAGAATAGGAATTACCATCGGACTCGACTACGTTAACACTGCACGTATATGTCTGTGCGAGTACGGCGGATATAGGCAAAACAATCAACACTAATGCGATTACCAGAGACATGTAGCGATATACTTTTTTCATAATTCTCTCATCCACTTGCATGACGATAGAAGATTGCATATCCGAGCGCTAAGATACAAAACAAAGCTGCTATCATTGTGACCGTTAATGTCAACATTCCCATCAAATTGCCCAGAGGTAAAGTAAATAAGACCAAGAACAACGCAGGCCTCATGTCCTTCACTGCGAGCGACATATAGTAAGCAATAATGCCTACAAAGATAAACCACAAAACCCCCTTCACCACTGTCAGTGGTATAGTCGTCCAGTCGGACAGGCCCTGAAATGCACGTCCGGTCATTGTATCGTCAAACCTACCAAGTAAAGCGTCTCGATAAGATTGTGTAAACTCTTCCTCTTCAAATAAAGGTGCTTCAATTCCACCCGCAAAGATACTTGGACACATAGTTCTTAAGTTAACAATCGCGTTAGTAAAGTATTGCTCTCCATAAGACGACAACTGCGACCCGCTGGCAGACTCTGCCGTCAGAGCTATACCCCAATAGTTGGAGAGCGAGTTAGCAATCATAATAATGTTTGAGGACATGAGTAGTTTGGTTGCTGCAGAGGATGTTGTTGCATGCCAGTTAAGTGTAGTTGTAGTTGTATATGGAGGCGTTGCGGCTACATTCGTCCAACTCTGTGCACCTCTCGGTGGGGTAGTCACACTTGTGTAGTCAAACACTCTAGCTCTAATCCAATACGCATTTATAGTCTCAATCTCCTTTAGTGCCCAATTACTTGGAAGGGTAAACACGACATTCCTATTTCCAGGCGCAGCCCTGAAGTGAACTGTGTAATCTGTGACACCACTCAGTGGCGTCCACTCGCTTCCATCCCAATACTCCCAAACTACTGACCAAACACCTTCACCAGACGTGCTGATATTGACATTCAACTTACTGAAAGGTTTGTCGTCGCCAAAGTAATATGCATCGTTGACTGCAGGAGTAGTAGGTAAAAGTGTCATGTCGTTGGTTGTAGCTTGATTAGCTTCGGTTGTCTCGCCGGTCATGGAACCCCCATCGTCTGCTATGGCACCCAACATTGCTGATGATGCGCTGGAGTCCTGCCAATTCAACATGGGGTTTCCTACGAACTCTGCACTACAAGCTGTTCCCCAATAACCAGACGCTTCAGAAGCACTCAGATACATACTATAGATGCCGTGGTCATAGCCCTTATCGTAGTAGGGATAAGGGGCAACATTCCTCAACTCAACTGAATCAGCACTCATGAACCTTCCAAAAAACGCCCGATTGATTGTTTCGCTGGGGTTGGTCGTATAGTCTAGATGGTATTGAACAACTACCAGCATATCATCGGCCTCTAAACAATGTCGATAAATGTGAACCTCTTCTATTGTGGGTCCAGAAGTAGGCTCGCTGATAGCAGAAACTGTTTGTAGCGGCACCATCAGAAAGATTAGCATGAAAGCTAGAGCTGGTAACAGTTTAGTGAACTTCTTCATTTGACGACCTTACTACTTCTCTCTCTCCAATCCTTTCTCGTGGAGCATATGCTTCAAGGCCTCATCAGGGCCTTCACCACGATTTATCATCTCAGCCTTCATTTGTCTAGTCGCACGTTCAAGACTACGCGTTGCATACTCGAAGACCTCTCCATCGTCTAGAGTTGCCAGTGTACTATCTGCTTCCTGTTGTGACATAAAAGGACCAAGGCTAACAACTTTACCCTTCTCTTTCGTAACTCCTAACACGTAGAAATACTTCTGTCCAGGGTAATGATAGATAGGTGCTTTTGACAAACTATCCTCTATTCGCTTAACACGTTGCTGTGCTTTATCATATAAAGACTTCATTTTCTACACCTTCTTGACATGTATACCCTCTCTGAGATAGAAACCTACAAAGGCGATGATAAGCGAAATTATGAGCAGAGGAATGTACACACTTATAGACTGCTTACTAATGAGCCACTCAATTCCTTGAACACACAGTAATGCAGGATAGAAACTCCCAATAGCGAGCAGAATCCAACCGAAAGTTCTCTTCATACCTTTAACACCTCAGAGACTGCGGGTCTTACTTCCTTATGTGAGAAGCTCCCCTTTCTTTTGAGCTTCTTTGCAATCCTTTCCTTCTCGAAGCCCAATTCCTTTTCGGTAAACTCTCTTACTTTCGAGGGACTTGACCTTCTCCACGAGGGCATTACTTCAGCATATTTATGTCCTTTACCCACTTTAACATATTTCCGCTCTCTCAGTAATCTCTTAACCTCGACCTTAGTTCTATCAGGTAAATGACTTAGTAACTCTCTCACTCTCGCTGCATTGACATCTTTGCCTTTACCCTTACCCTTAGCACCTTCAGGCAACTCATACTTCGGCTCGGTCAAACCAGCAGATTTGATTTCATCAGCTATTTCTTCGGGAGTCATCTCACTCATATATTCAGTGATACGTTCCTCCATGAATTCTCGCTGTGCTGCATTTTCGGGCGTTCGCCTTATGAACTCAGCAAACGAACTTCCGAGTTTCAGCCCTCCTAATCCCTTTGGTTCCATTTCCTTGACCTCCTCGACTCCGGAATCTACTTTGGTAGGTATACTCATTCCTTTCTCAGGTACCATTATTCTTTTACCTACAATAGTCTCCAGCCCCTTACCTGTATACTTTATATTTCTACCGAAGTCAGTAACATAAACATCAGCAACGCCTAAATCTATACTTATGTGCTCTGGAACTGGTCCACTTGGCTCACCTATCATCTGTATAGTCTCTCTAGGTGTACGCATCTCAACACGGTCCGCCCCTGCTGGAGGGGCAAGCAGAGTGATGGGTTTGGGTTGATCGAAAGGTGGAGGAATGTATTTCCAAACAGGTCGCAACTCCTCTCCAACCTTTAGCATCCCTTGACGCCAAGCAATAGAGCCTGCAGGAATCTTAGGACGAGTTCCTCCACTAGTACCTGAAGGCAAGAGTGGTAGTGGTGGTGGTGGTGGTGGTGGTGGTGTCGAAGTATATGGTGGAGGTGGAGGTGGAGTATATGGTGGAGTATAAAGTGGTGTTGGAGGAGTATAAGTTGGGGGATAATTAGGGTGCTCAGGATACCTCACTTCGACTACTCTGGGTACAATGAATCTTTCTGGTATTACCCTTCTAGGGATGAACCTTTCAGATTTTCGAGGAGCTGTAAAAGCTCTCCGAGGGGCCGTAGCACCTACTGCCGCTCTGATTGCCTTATCGAAGTAACTTACATAATGGTTCGTTAGGACATCGCCCCTATCTAAGTAGGCCCTAATGTCCTCTTTCGCTAGTCGACTGTTGATGAGGTCAGACTTAGTTTTAGCGTATTCCGCAGCCCTCTTCCGAATATCCGAGGCATCTTTAAGTGTCTCAACCTCTCGAAGACTTCTCTCTAACTTACTAAGGACTTCCCGTTTGAGCATGCCGAAGTCACTTCTGAATACGTCTTCAGGTATCTCCCTAATCAACTCGATTAGTCCTGCCATGTCCTCCCTAAGCCCTCGAACAAACTTAACAGGCTCTTCCGTTGGACTCCATTTAGATGCCCTTCGCCTCCCAGCTATCAGTTCGTGTAGAAGATCAAAGCCTGCCTCACCTTTGACCCAGTCACTGAAGCCGGGGACAGTCAGCTCTCTACGGAGAGTCTTGAGGTTCTTGATTTCTATGCTATTAACGCTCCTAATCTCTCCAGGTGTTAACTTCTCACCTTTTACTACTCTGTCAGCGAAGGCAATATCTCTGGTTCTATTAAGCACAGGTCGTGTAGTATCTATTTCCACCTTCGACATGTCGAGTCCATACTTCTTAGCAACTGCCCTAAGAATATCAAACGTAGCCGGATAAACAGTTATCTCAGACTTACCATCCCACCAAAATGCGTCGGTTAACTCTTGTCCTCTGCCCAGTAAACTTTCATCTATTCTATCGGTCTTAGCTAATGCTTCATATACTCTACTACCCGACATGGCATGTTCATTCACTTTGCCACTATAAGTGTCTAATAATCTAGTCTTTTCAAGTCCCACACCTGTTTCGGATTTGACTTGTCCATGTGCTGCGCCTTCTGGTGTTAAAACGTGCCTTCCATCCGGCAATCTCTTGAAGCCCAACATTCCAGGTTTATAGTTAATGTCAATCTGACCACCAGGCAAGCCATACGAGGCTTCCGCTCTATCCATGACCAACATTATTTCTCCCTTACTGTTTCGAACTATAGTTGTAACACGAGGCTTGATAGAACCGCTGCGTGTAGGATGCGGAAAAGGTTGCCTCTGCCTCACAATTTCGCCATGCTCACCTATGACCTCGACTTCGCCCTCTTTGAGACTCTTTAAGCCGGCATCTATGTTATCTAATGTCTGCTTTAACTTCTTATTAGCTGCTACCTGCCTCTTAATGGCTTCCATTCTTCCGTGCCAGCCCATAAAAGCATCAGCGACAGACGATGTAAAAGCTCTAACTCTGATTTCAACCAACTTGGCGGGCGTTAGTTCAGCAATTGGAACATCGGCCTTGGGAGTAATAACTTTACCCTCTAGCCCCAACTCAGCGTATCTTCTTGCTTGGATACCTGAATTATCAATAAGGATGTCGCCACCTATCTTACGTATATCCTTTAAGGCGTCAGGTGAACTTCCCGTCGGTTCATATTTCTCACGGGTGATTATCCTATCGAATATTCGTGCAATTCCCTCCCTACTTAGTATGGCATTGGTTCTAGCTTCGGTAGAGTGCGTCCACAAAGTTATGCTCTTGCCCTGACTCTTTAGTTTGAGTAGAAAGTTTTTAGCACCTGGAAACAGCTTACCTCTACCATCTACGAGAGTCAAGTCCAAATCAATCACCACATCCTTAGCGTCTCCAACTTTCGTCAAGACTCCTTCCCAATTTATCTTCGTTCCCGGGTAATCGACACCTCTGAGAGTAAAGCGTCTAATTGGATAACTGCCAAAGTAAGTGTTTGACGACACACCCTTTCCTTTCCAACCAGGTATGGGATCTAATACGTAACCCTTAAGGGGAGCTTCAATCTCAACCTCACCCCTACCAAGTAACTTCTCAATTTGAGTTCTGAAGCCCTCAGGCATTGCAACTTCGACTAATCCAGGATGCGCTGCCACCTCGCCTTTGACTAGAGACCGTATTCCTGCTCTGACTGCAGCTTGGGGTGAGAGATAAAGTTTGTCTGCAATGGCAATGGAACCCTCAAATGCATTGATGTCTGGTGTGAAATGGAAAAGCTTATTGCCTAATACCTGTTGGTATGGCACATTTTCGACTTCAAGCTTAATGGTACCGAAATCCTTGACAAATGTTTCGCCTCTAAGTAATGTGGCAACTATTTCATCACCTAATCTCATCTTGGCAACGTCTGAAAGTCTTAAGATGTGCGCTAATTGTGTTTCCGTGAAGTTCACCCTGATAGTATTGTACTCCATGGCCATGGCCCTCTCAGGTATGTAGCTGGGTCTTAATTTCGCAAAGTTAGCTTTAGCTAGCTTGCCTAGCATTCCTGGACTCAGCATAAACAAACCAACCACTCTACCAGACGTGAAATAAGGGTCAGCCTTGAAGGCCGCAGGGAGTACCGTAGTAAAGAAAGCTGCCATACCTTTAGCTAGCATTACGGCATACTCGTCAGCGGTTCCCTCAGGCGTCTTATCAAGAAGGCTGACACTAAGTAGAGGTATTTGTGCCATGTAACTAGAAGCTTCAACCAGCGCACCAACTACAGCACCGCCACCTATGATTAGGGGCGCAGTTACAGGAACACCTCCGGCAGAAGGAGAATGTTCTTGCAGCCACTCTGAACCCTTCTCAGCGTATCTTATTAAGCTGTCAGTACGTCCTGCTAACACACCACTCCACTGCTCGCTAGTATAGCCTGGCGGAACGGAATAGCGCAGTAGCACATTAGCCTTTTGAGATTCAGTTAGACTCTGAAAGTCGTCATAGCCTGCCTGCTTCGCCCAAAAGTCCTGCGCACCTTCAGGCAAAGTCTGAAATTTAACCCACTTCCGTTCCAAATTAGCAGTCTGTACCACCTCTGCGAAGGTCGCACCAGTATACACCACAGGGGTACTAACCGCCACGAATTGAGCAATCGAAATAGCCGCTCTTGGAATACTACTAAGAACTGGAACACTCTGTATGAATGCAGGAACAACTTTACTTGCAGCACTTATGCCTGTAGCACCTACAGAACCTATTGCACCCCAAATCTGGGGTAGGAAAAAACTGGATATGATGGCAGCGGTCGTATATCCGCCTCTCTGCCACCTCGCCATATAGGCATCCTTCTCCTTCTGAATTTTGGAGTTCCCCGGATCGGCTGCTAGTCTTGCTTGAATGTCTTGGTAAACAGGGTCTAAGCCATAAAAGACAGGAGTTTGCGCAAGTTCGAGCGGCTTTTGCCACCCAGTCTGTCCAAGAGCCTTTTCACAGGCCTCCGCCCAAGTAGAAATACCCACATATAAAGGTCTTATATCTCCCTTCTTTGCTAGAGCGAGCTTTTCTTTATTACTTAGCTTTGCATATTCTTCATCGGAAGGTAATCCTGAAGGTATCGTAGTCGGAATGCTTTCAGGATAAAAATCCTTAAGACCTTCTGGCGTAGGAATAATTGAATATCCGGGTACAGCTGTCTCTCGAATGACCTCATTGACCTTCTCCTTGCCGAACAAAAGGTCCAGGTACTTTTCAGGAACACCTGCATCTACAGCAGCCACCAAATCATATCCAATCCCACCTTCTATTTCGAAGGCAGACGCTCCATATTCTTCAGGATGCTTTTCAACAGAAGATAAAACATCGGAATATGGCATGCCTGTTTCTTCGGCTATTTCTGCGGCCCTAGCCTTAGCATCTTTGACTTCATAGTCCTTCATAGCCGATAGAGCTTCGCCGTAGTCGCTTTGCAGCTTCTTAGATGCGGCAAGGTATGCATCGAAACCTTGAGTAGTTAGAACATTGTAAAGTGCGGGAGTTTCTTTCCTAACTGAGTCAAGTGCTTTATGTGCCTCTTCTATAACGTCTTCGGTTACACCTATCATCTTCAAAGCTTCGTCTTGGCCCACCATAACTGCTCCGTAGACATCAACAGAAGGTGTGTCACCCCAAGTAACAAAGGGGTCTAAGGCAGCCAACGCTTTTTCTATGTTTGGAGGTTTCGGTTTCTCTACTATCTCTGGAAAAAGAAACGAGGTAGGTACATCGTACTCTTCGGGATGAGCTTTAACAGATGACACTACAGCAGAGTATGCCATGCCAGTCTCATCAGCTATCTCTTTAGCTCTAGCCTCAACGTCCTCAGGACTGTATGTTTTGGGAACTTCAGGAACTTCGGGTTCTCCTACAGAGATAGGCACTCCGTACTCTTCTGGATGCTTTTCAACAGAGGACACTACGGCAGAATAAGGCATGCCCGTCTCTTCAGCTATCTCTTCTGCTCTCTCAGAAACAGAAACTACTTTACTGGGAACTTCAGGCTCTTCCACAGCGACAGACACCCCATATTCTTCTGGATGAGCTTCGACGGAGGATACAACAGCAGAATAGGGCATACCAGTTTCTTCGGCTATCTCTTCTGCTCTTTCAGAAACAGAAGGCGTAGGCTCTGAAACTGCTACCTCTTCAGCAGCTTCACGTTCGGCTGCCTGCTTCTCTTCTACTTCACGAAATTCTTGTATTGGAGGTGTGTAGTTATCTTCCGAAGAGGCAGGAGGAACATAATTATCTTGCGAAGGAGCAGGAGGAGTAACAGCAGGAGCTTCGGCAGCTTCCCGTTCAGCTGCTTGCTGCTCCTCTACTTCACGAAAATGTTGTAACGCTGATTCAGTCACTATTTACCTTCCTTTACCTTGTCCCCTTCCCTCACCTTGACCCTTGCCAGTACCACTTCCTGTACAAGGTTTAGTATTCTTGTTCCTACGAACACCCCTAGGGTGTCCCACACCTTTTCCGCTTCCGTCTTTTCTACCAAAAGTCATTTTGTTTCCTCCGTGTGACATTAGTCATATATTGCTATCTTTCTTCCCGGAATTTCTGGATGTACCAACCTGGCACTAACAAGACCCATCAATGTAGTAAAAGAGTACAAGCCCGGGTTCGCTTTCTGATATAGACGAACACCCGCACTAGCCGCCCAATACCTGTCCTTCGCAAAAACGTTATATGTTTGTTCTAACACCCTAACTGTGTACTCACGCATTCGATGTCCTCATCCGATATCTCTATTATCTGATTGCCTAAATAATGTTGTTACATTTGATACTAATAAGAAAGGAAGCGATTTCTCGCTTCCTCCTTATTTCCCCACGACTAGCCGCCAACGCCCCTAATCTGGGTCAACAGCACAAACATGCCTACGATGACTACGATTCCGATTACAGTCGGAATCAGTCCAAACATAGTCGATGTTGCCGCGCTCCAATCAGTGGTCGTCTCAGCTGCAACTATCTGATGAGTGATGCTAATCGCAATGGCACCCAACAGACCGGCGATAAGTGCATTTATGATTGTATTAGTGATGGCGATTTAACCTCCTCAGTTTATTTTGCCCCCACGTTACTACTCTCCCAGACCCTGCATCTGACGATACGCTCTGGCCTGAGCAGTTATACGCTTTCGATACTCTTTGGCATAGACCTTTCGCTTTGCTTTCGCTTCAGCATCAGACATCTTAGGCCTAGGAGCACCAATCACACCCGCTGCACGAGCTGCGGCTTCAATACGATGGCGTCTATCCCTTGCGTAATCAAGCCTCTTTCGCTTCTCAACAGCGGTCAGGTCGCGATACTTTTTTGCTGCGATTGCACTAACCTCCTTTTAAGACTCGAACATTCACTTCTTTGATGTTCTATAGTCATTATAGAACAGATAAAAAGAGATGGCAACTTTTAATGAGACACATCATAATACGACTACATCAAGAATGTGTTAGAATCTTGTAAAAAGAAAAGAGGTACGCATCTCTACATACCTCTCTAAAATGATTGTTCCTACATGTTCACAAGTCGGACCATCTTTCTCCTACACTCGCATCCGTAGGAAAAGGTAGGTCTGTATTCAAGACCTTAGGGATGAACTCCTCCCAACAGCCTTTTATATCCTGGATTAGTCCTGCCGAGCCCTTCTTTGGAACAAGAAGCAGGCCCGAGTCGTGTACAGGAACTAATACTTCAACACCATAGCGACCAAACTGCCTCATTGTCTCAATGCAGCTTAACAGATTCAAGTCACTGCTTAATGAAGACACAGGAAAATTAACTGCCTCGTTTTCCACTTCTTTCTTATTGTCCCAGGAAACCAGACCAAAACGTCTCTTCCTACCAAACCAAGAAGTTAACTCACCTTCGTGTAGTGCTTCCTTCATAATTTCCTTCTTCCACTCAAGTAGCTGAGGCATTTGCTCGAAGAACTTGTTAATTACACGTTGTGCCTCACGAATGCTAATGTTCAACTGTCTGGCTAGCGAAGGTGCTTCTCTGTTATAAATTATACCAAAGGTTACCATCTTCGCCCAAACACGTTGTTCGTGTGTAAAATCATCTCCATACATTAACTTGGCCATCTCGGAATGCAAATCTCTTCCAGTCTTTAGTATACCAGCCAAGGTTGGGTCATTGGCTAAGAAACACGCACAACGAACTTCACTTTGCCTCCTATCAATGTTCATCAGCAAAGTATTTGGGTCAGCAATAAACTGTTCTTTAATTCGACGCTTCCATCTATGTTCCTGTACCTCAGCCTTTCGTGGTATTCCCAACATATTAGGATTACTACAACGCATTCTTCCTGTTTCTGCAGGAAGTCTCCAATCAGGATGAACGCGTAAATCGTTACCAACATCGTCGATAATACCGACGACATAAGTGGAATTCATCTTAGCTGCTTCGCTGTACGCAAGCATAGCATCTGCTGCTTCATCACCTTCTAAAGAGGCCAACGTCTCTTTTCGAACATTGTTAACATTTAGACCCCGCTTGCGCAGGAGAGCTAATTTTTGCTGCGACGAATTAGCATTAAACCAAGCATCACCACTGAGCTCAGCCAACTTGTGCTCAAGCTCACTAAGTATGGGTACAAACATGTCTTTCAGTTCCTTCATTCTGTATACATCGACTCTAAGTCCTACGTGTCTCGCCCTTGCAAGCATACTGTAGGCAGGTATTAACAGGTCGTCTGCGTAACTACACAACTTCTTACCTAACTGCTCACGGAATACAGAACTCAAATGAAATGTGTAATGTGTATCGTGTGCATTGTAGGTTAGCAGCTCGTCTTCAGGAATGTCTCTCCAACCCTGCTTCGCCTCCTCGCTTGTGTTGTTAGGAATCCTGTGCTTCTTGATACTTTCTTCCCAATCACCGGAACTTAGAAAGATGCTTGCGTCCTTCTTTAGCGAATGAACGTTAGCCCTCTCATCAAGTAAATGCGCTTCAAGCATTACATCGCCATCAATGCGTGCTTCTATACCTGCAGCCCAAAGGAACTGTATATCATACGAGCCGTTGTACCAAATCCACCTAATATCCTTATCCTCTAGCAGTGCCTTAATCTCACTAAAGAGAACACCAGACACAAGCCTATAAGGAATGGCATAAGCATTGATAGGACTCTCCGCAAACGCAATAGAAAGAATTTCACCCTCTTCCCAAGGCATGTTAAAACTCGTAGTCTCAATGTCACATGCAACAGTTCTACACGTACGAAGTTTTCCAACGAAGTTCAGAGCCTCAGCTGTACTTTTCGCTATATGAACCTCTCTCTTGCTCCGCGAGATGTAATTTAGTGAGTCAGTTTCTAGAAAGTGTCGCAGCTTTTCCATGTCTAGTTCCCAGTCTCGCCACCAAGCTCTTTGTTTCAGCAAAAACGCTGGATGCAACATAGGAAGTAATAGCAACTTCGAACCATTGAAGTTCACATTAAATGTACGACCACGAACTTTCGTAATGCTCATCTCATGTTCCGTCAATGCATTAAGGCCTACACCTCCAAGTGGAACCGTAATCTTTTGGTTAAACTTTGTAAGCTCTTCACTAAGCTTGTCCCGACAAAACTTCCCAGGAACTTCCCCTTCTGGGAGTTTATTAGCGGGCGGACGGCAACGCCAAACATTAAGTATACCGAACGATTTGATTCCCATCTGCTTCAGACTCTGTCTTAGAATACCTCCCGCACCTCTCGGGTTAGCAAAAGGACGACTCTCCATAATCTCATGACGGCCTGGAGCCTCACTGACGAACAGTACATCTACATCACCCTCTAAATCCCATCCTACCTCACCATTTACCTCACCCGGAACAGGTCCAGGACTATTATACAAAGGACAACCCTTACATTCCTCAGGCTTACTCGTCTCGTGGAGTATCGGCATTTCTGTACTTCTCCTTAATGTACTTTGACACCTTCCGGACTACCCTAGCTTTGCGTGGTTTTTTCTTCTCAGGTATAGGCACTTCTTCGGGTGCAGGACGCAATGCTTCGTTTGCCCACTTCACACGGATATCATCATCTGGATGTTTCTCCAATATGTGATGTGCATAGTCACGCCAGTCTTCGAACTTCTTTCCACAATGTATACATTCAGTTCTCATCTTCTCCTCCACAGAGACTTGCAAACTCTCTACAGTTCCTCCGAAGTAAGTCTAAATCGATGCCGCCATTATGTTTCCTGTCAATAAAGTCTCTATCCTTCTCAACTTCAGTCCAACGCGACAAGCCCTTTCCTTCAATGGCAAGCCTTACAGGCTTACTCGTATCAACGCCCAAAACGAAATCGAACTTACGCTCCCTCTTAATTTCATCTAAAGGAACGTCGTGCCAAAAACCAAGAAGGTGAACTTTCTTCTTGACCCGCTTACTTATCTTTTCTAACACTTCGTATCGCGAACCAAAGAGGTGTGTTGTTAACATCGGAACACCTAAAATGTCTATTCCATTCCTACGGTCGTTTAGTATATTAAAACACTCCAGCCAGTCATCGACATCAACACCCTGAACAACAGCACACAACTTAACGTCTGGCAGGACACGACGCATGAACCTTAACTGAGGACTTCGAAGTGCGCTCTCTAGTTCGTCCAACGTTCTGTCACTATCAAACAGAAAGTCGGGAAGTACTACCACGGAAGGTTTTATCAATACTGCAGCAAGTACTACGTCCTTCAGTGGTCTACTCCGCGCTTTGTTCTCCAATGCAGAGTTATCTAGTATCACAAAATCTCCCTTCTTACTCCGTTCACGATAGAATGCACAATACTTGCTGTCATAAATTACACGATGTGTTAGACATAAATGATAAGTACTAAAAGGTTGTACATCTTCTAGGTACTCTACCGGACTAATTAACGCCGCTTTCACTTTGCACCTCCCTAAATAGTTTTACTTCTTTACTAAGCCTTCTATTTGTTCGTTCATCTCATCTTATTCTCCTCTTCTCAATATATTTACAGAATAACAAGGTTCCAAGAATGGCAGCTGTGACACTAAGAGGTATCCACCACCAGCCTATACCCTTTTCTACGTAAACGTACTTAGGAATGTCTCTATCAACGTAAACTATCTTATCAACATATACTACCCTCTCAGGACCAGGTACATACCTATCACGGTAGACTATTTCTGTTCCAATCTTCACTGCTCCGAGATAAAGTCCAATCTCATATTCCCCAGGTTCCGCAGCACCCGAAGCATAAACAGTAACTTCTATCCACTTACCAACACCTTTCGCAACCTTAAGTACGGGTGGGTAAAAACGAATAAGCAAATCTGTATACACATCACAATCGGCATAAACAACTGCATCTTCTGAAGACTCAATCTTGAGCTCAATAGAAGCTTGTTCACCGGGGTATAAGTTAACATACCAGGTATTGTCGCTCCAACTTCCATCACCTTCCCAAGCAACAACATCAACACTCGGAGACGAAGCACTAACCACATTAGTTGAAGCACTAACTCCTGGTATCATGAATGCTGCTAATAGTAGTATAACTATTGCTAATTTCTTCATCTATCCTCCTTTATGGTTCTATTCTCTCGGGGAGCAGCAAGCATTGCCCCCTAACTTCTGCTAAAGGTTACCTGGAACGTTTTTATACCAGGAGTGCAATCACCAGGAGCATGTACCTTTACATAAAGTACAGTTGCTCCATTAACACTACTACCAAACTCCCCCTCGTGTCCTGCCATTGTGTAACTTGTTATAGAATCAACCCAGTCGGAATTATAACCGGGCCTTACTAACTTGAAGCTCACATCTAGACCACCAGCATAACTGTGTACGACATCTATAGTAAGTGCTCCATCTGACCTATTCCTTAAGTTTACTGGAACAACAAGAGTCTCTCCAGGACAAAACTCACTAGCATCTACATCATCGTCTTTCTGAATAGTAACAGTTATACTGCCACTGCTATTGTCAGTTAGCGTAATTTCAGGAAGGACTCCATCAGGTTCCATATAAGGTGCTATGTCGTCCCCTTCGCCAACACTAACAACGATGGCTTCATCAACGGTAACATCCACTGTTGCATGTAGAAATCCGTAGGCAGCAAAAGCACCCCCAGTAAGTAATCCTACAACCAATAAGGCTGATATGATACCTACTGGCAAGCTATGCCATCTTTTCTTTAGAAACTTTCTCATTCGTTTGTTATTCCCCCTTTTTATTCTTTTCGCTTGCTACCCCCCGAGAAAATAGAACCAATCAATCAGACCTAAGCCCTTCTAACTAAACTGGACCACCCTTAGCTATGAGAGTCAAAACCTCTTCCCTTGCGGCTATTACATCTCTCATTACACCACGAACTGCCGAAGTCGTAACACTTGCACCTAATGCCTTCGCACCTCTCAAAGCCATACAAGTATGAACAGCCTCAATGACTACCATCACACCCTTCGTGTCCAATTCCTCATAGAGCTTGTCTGCAATGTTCTTAGTTACCTCCTCTTGAAGAGGGAATCCTCGAGTACACGAATAGACAAGCCTCGCTAACTTACTGACACCAAGAACCTTCTCATGTGGAATGTATGCAACATGAGCACGACCATACCAGGGGACCAAATGATGGGGACAATAAGATTGGACCGGTATATTCCTCGCCATTATCAAGTCGTTAAGTTTGTCAGTTTGAAACGTTCTCTCCAACCCGGCGTCGCTCTTAACACACTGAGCAATGTACATACGAGCAACTCTCTCAGGCGTACCTTTCATGTCTACCGACTCCACGTCCTGGTCTAATGCAATCAACAAGTCCCTTACAGCCTTCTCTGCTGCTTCTTTGTTTGCCATATTATACTCCTCTCTTATTTCCGTATAGAATCTTTTGTATTTGTAGTGAAAACCTCACGTCATGCTCTTTACAGAACTCAGCAACTTCCTTCAACCAAGGCTCGGACCAATATGCCACATTTTCTTCACCATCCTTGTTCGCAAGAACTTTCGATAACGGACTAAGTAAAACCGTAGTTCTGAATCTCGTACCGTTCAGAAAACCTCTTACAAATCGTAGGTCTTCTTGTGTTCCAACGACGAACTTGAGCGAATCACACTTCCTCAGTCTCTTGAGCCATAGTGTCCTAAACGTACCATAGGCACCACTACTAGGACACTTCACATCAACGCTCCAAGAATCAACTTCCCTAAACCACGGAGGCGGACCAAGGCTACCATTCTCCTCAACCTCCACAAGGTATTCCGCATCCTTAAGTGCGGTTACTAGTTTGCCTGTATCTCTCTCTTGACAAAGCGGGTCGCCACCTGTAATCAAGACCCAACTATCCCTCCTAAGCTCCTTTACACGATGCATAATTTCGGTAATGCTCATCTCTCTTCCACCTTTGGGATTTAACGAATACTTAGTATCGCAGTAGGTGCAAGAGAGATTACAGCCCTGCAACCGTACGAAAACTGTTGGAATTCCCGTATGAATACCTTCACCACTCAGACTGTAGAATATCTCACTAACTCTCACTTCGCTCTCCTATAACACGTGAATTTGTAACACACATCCCTTTTCTTCCAACTCCAAAAGTGCACTCCGCACTGCTTACACTTGTAACGCCTTAATGGATGCTTGACGGCCAACCACTTCAAGAAGTCCTGTGCAGATGGACCGTACATGTCCCGCTTCACACCACCACTAAACAAACGTCCAACAGCTTGAAGCCAACTCAGCCTGCCCTTCTCCTCAGCAACTACAATTCCGGAGGGAACAAAAAACCACTTAAGCCACTTTACTACTATCATGGGTCATCTCTGCAAAAGAGTCTGGTGTTTCATACAGACGTAACCTAGATAACTCACAACCATCAAAAACACCTTCTATCCTCTGCCACATCCAATCTAAGAGATTCTCACAAGTGGGATTATCGAATGCAGTCCCCAAGAATTCAGGCTCTTTAGCCAAGTCATTCAAACACCTATGGTCTAGCAAGTCTATAATGTTATGATTCACAGCAACTTTGAGTGCAGCGAAATCAACAACCATGCCATCTTCATGTACAGGACCCTCCACCTCGACCTCTAATACCCATCCGTGTCCGTGGAGTCGACTACACTTACCTTCGTAGTTCGGTAGATAATGAGCTGCATCAAACCGAAACATTTTACATACTTTCATTTTCAATCCTCCTTTCTAACGGTCTCCTCTCTTCCATAATCCCAACCTAATCAAGGCTATCAAGGCGTCTAAGCGTCCGCGCCAACACTGGGGTTCATAGAAACACTTACGTGGATATTTCGTCGCCTTACTGTAGTGCGGACACTTATCGCCAGGACAAAAGTGCATCTCAACTCCTACTTATAGTAAAGTTCGAAGAGTAAACGCATCTCGTAGGGCTGTGGACACTCTGGCGTGCCTTCGAACCTTTCGGGAATGGGAAGTGTAAACTTTTTGCCTGATACGGCCTTAATTGACCTACAAGTACCATCACTCCGCTCTGGAACAGTAACCTCCCAATCCAAAAACGGTGCACGATAGTTGTCTAAGTAAGTCTTATCAGAATCAACCTTGACTCTATCACCGGACAACGGATGTAAGCTTATCTCAATCTCATCAATGACAACTTCCTTATAGATGTCGCTCATCAAAGCTTCTACGTACTCTCCATCCTCCTCGACCCACTTATACATCACACCCCGATAAAGCACGAAATCCCCATCAAACACATTCATATCAAGTGTGTTCACAGTCTCGTAACTAATTAGGATGTTTTCGTTTCGAAGTTCCAAATAAAGGTTGTAATCACCTCCATCCTCAATCCTCTTATTCTCCAAGTCAACGTTCACAAGCTTGTAGCCAGTATAGTCGAGCCAAACATCAGTACTCCAACGAGTAGTCTCATCCGATAACAGTTCTGTGTTGTTTCCGCTACTCTGAGCACTTTCCAATGCATCCAACCGACTTTCTATTCCAGACAAACGTGACTCCAGATTACCAACTCTTGTGTCCACCGAACTCAAGCGGTTCGACATGTCATTTAGCGAACCAGTCGGAATACCTGCAATCCTCGCGTCTAGCTGAACACACTTTGCCTCCAAAGCTGTCAGTCTACTATCCAACGTCGGACCAGTAGCTTCATCTCCGGTTCCCATGCAACCCACAAGTAGTGAACCTATCAGTAATACCGATGATAGTATAATCCCTACTTTCTTTTTCATTTTAACCTCCTTTCAATACTTGTCTCCCTCTTATAAACAATCACCTTATCAACTGTCTGAATCTTCACCTCCTCTATACTTATTCTTACATTCTTTATCTTTCCAGGTAATGTTAATTTGTTTATCACCCTCATTAGTCACCTACTCTTACATACGCTCCTCTAACACCTTCAGAAACACATGCATCATATGCTTCGGGATATGTACTTTTCAGTAAGTTGTAGTCAACACGATGATTGACACCCTCTGCAACCATCAAAGCCACAACATCACCCACTGTAAGCCCCCTACAACCGTAGTCCTCAATTATGTTTCGAAACTGCTCTCTAGAATCTGCAATTAAATCCTTTCCCTCCAGCTCGAGCAATTTACCCTTTCTCCAAACCGCGGCTGCGTCTTTCAGCACCTCTGCTTCCTTCAAACTTTCCCCTCTCAGAATGTCACCGGAATTTGGAACAGAAGGTTCTGCCTCTCCGAAGCATAAGTGTCTGTAGCGACAATAATTTCTCCGCCAATCGTCACACCGAAATGAAGACACCTTACCTTCGGCAACCAAGTCCTCAACTCTCTTAAGCTTCTCCAAAGTACTGTTAACTACATCCTCCTGAAGGCTGACACCCTCTTCATAAAGTGCAGACGTGTTCTTATTCTTTATTACTACTATAGCGCTCGTACCATACTCACGAATCTCCTCACTATTTAAGTACATCTGAATCTGAACAAACTTACGCCATATATTTTCACGTAAGTGACTACGCTGAAGTCTTAAGAACGTAAAGTGATTGGGTGCAGTAATCTCAAGTAACATAAACCTCGAGGGCGAGAAATCGTCATCTGCATAGTCTAATGTGAACTCCTCATACTCGGGAACATCCAAAACACCGTCGGGATGTCCAACGACTGTAGGCTTTTCGGAACAGTGCACTTTCATCTGACCTTCAACATACGAATGCAAAACTGTTATTCCTCCACCTCGAAGCCTATTTATAATGTCATGCTCATGAGTAACACCATCATCCAGCATATGACGAACTCTACCCGTCATCGGAGTGGGCACATGACCCAAACGTTCGTGACAAAGAAACGTCTCACATTCACCTACGCTACTTGCACGAAAGACGGAAGAAGCTTCGGGAACTCTTTCCTGTAAACTTATAAGCTCTTTTAACATTATATACCTGCTGACATTGTCAATCCATGATAACGCAAATAGTCAACTACCTTCCTACGCTGACCTATAAACCACAAAAGCCTAAGCCACAACTGTCTTCTGTTACTCATTTTGCTGACTCCTTATGCATACGTTTCATAATTCCGGGAACTTCCGCAGCCGAAGCCTTTGCAACTTCAGGATGTGCCTTTAACCACTCCTTAAACCTCCTCCTCTCTTCCTCGATACGCTCTTTCCTCACCTTGATTAAAGACGCATCGTACTCCTCCCTTTCATGTTCACGACTCCGTGGAACAACAATAGCAATTTCTCCACGCCCAAGTGCTTCTGAACACAAACGTGCTAGTCGCATGGGACTAGCCACTACGAGATAAGAATAACGGTCGTCATAGCGAACACCTTCCGGAGACGTTTCCAATATCTGAAGTGCCTCATCGATTGACTCTTCATCTTTCACAATCATTCTAGATACCTCCTTCTATATTCAACCAGCATATTTCGTTGGGTCAATAACGCCTGCCAGCTTGAATGCTTCTTTTCGTTCGATGCAAGTTCCACACCGCCCACAGTGAACATCTCCACCTACATAACAACTCCAAGTCAAGTTGAGTGGTACATTCAGTTTTCTTCCCAGAGCAACAATATCAGCCTTACTCTTATACGTAAAGGGCTCAATCAACTTTACTTTACCACCCGTACCAAGCTTCATTGTCTCACTAACACTTTCAACGAATTCTGGTCTACAATCGGGATAAATTGCATGGTCACCGCTGTGTGCTGCATAAGCAACATAGCTCGCTCCCAAACCCTCCGCATACCCCGCTGCAAGAGCAAGCAGAATCATATTTCTGTTCGGTACGACAGTTTGTTTCATTGACTCGTCTTCGTAGTGGCCTTTCGGAATTTCACCAACATCGGTCAGAGTAGAAGGAAGCAAGTCTCGCAACACATTCAAGTTCAAACGCTTCCATCTCCCCAGAAGCCAATCGCCCCTTGCAGCACAGACCTTACCCGCAGCAACGAGTTCCTTTCCGTGCCTCTGACCATAAGAAACAGATAGTGGATACACCTCATAATTAGCAATTAGGGAATACATCAAAACAGTAGAATCTATTCCACCAGAGAGTAGGACCACCACTTTTGTAGACTCTTGCATACTAAGTTACCTCCCCTTGCGGTTTACTTCCCTCTTCGACAACTTCCACAACCTTACAATCTTTACAGTTCCACGTACCTCCGTATGGATGTTCACTACAACAAATTGTTAACGCATCCTCCACTGTAGACGCCCAAACACGGAGAGACCCAGAAGTCTTTTCATTCCTAACAACGAACTCCTTAAATCGCTTCACATTATTTCACTTCCTAGATATGGCCTCTCCAGTACTTCTAACACTTCGATGGCATCGATTGGATACCACCGCTTCTCATGATATATCTTTCCACCCTCAGTCAGAAGGTCCCCGTCTGCTAAAACGAGATGGACATACTTAAAAGATGGAGACTTTTCGATTACATGTGCACACTCAACTTGCATACTCAATAGACGAAACCTCTTATTCTTAATCCGAAACAGAATTGTCTTTCCTACAATCTTTTCCATTCACCTATTCCCCTTTATAAACATTCTAATCCAACGCTGAACTCAAGCATACTTGTTTAGGACTTCTTACCTTCATGTTCTTCCTCCCTTCTCTTGTCTCTTCTGTACGCGAGCCAGAAGAACAATGCCGCAAATGAAAGCATCATCAGGAGCCTCAACACAAATGTACTCACGGACATACATAACGATTCGTACCTAAATTGACTAGCAGCAAGTGCCGCAAGGATTATGAAGAATGTCCCTATTGAGTTAAGTAGGAATGTCATGATATTCTAACCCAATACTCTTCCAGCCTTATTCGTACCCCGAGGTACCCAAGTAAAAGTCACTCCATGTCCCAACTTTATCATACGTATCACAACCTTGAATAGCCTTTTCTCTCTCTTCAGGTGTCACGCTCACTTTAGTACCTCCCGCAGGAACGCATTAAGTTTACCCAATTTCCGGTGTCCAGCCGGAGTAATCTGAATCATCCTGTACTTGCTTAGGAAGTGAATAATTTCTCGTACATCCCAACTTTCCATGCCTAACTGATCCGCAACCTCAAAACTTCTAAACGGCGTCCCAATGGACATCAAAACATTAGAGGCTTCTTTCCAATTAGAGAACTTATACCACTCTGTACATGCTTTATCGAACTCGCCATCACCAAAGCTAGACTCCTTCTCAGCACGGTCCGAATACAAGTCATAACTCATGTAAGGCGAGTCATAGCAAGACTTTAGAAAATCAACCACAAACTGCACATGTTCGGCTTTCACAATCACCATACCTTCTTCATTACTACTAAAGCATCTACAAGCACACGCGACACTCAAGCGCGCGAGTTTCAAACGTGCATCAGCGGGTTCAACTAAAGGAATACTAGCACTATATCTCTCAGACAGAAGTACAGCTTCCTTCAAAATCATTTCTTCAACACCCCTACCAAAGATAACATCTTTAGGAGTCCGCGACCACGCCCACAAAATTAAATTACGACAAGCATCACTTGAGAACCGTACCTCGTGAGATTCGGGTAACGCATTTAGCTGTTCTGAAGACACTTCACTAGTTGCTACACATATTGCAAACTCTAGCCGCCTTATGTCCTCAGCATGACTGAATACACTCCGAATCGCCTCCACGCCGGTATTATAAGCACCCAAAGGCTGACCGTCACGTGTATTCGACATCATCAACAGTCTCGTTCTTGCGGACGCACGCTCAGTTCTTATTTTAGTAATCTCTGCTATTCCAGTGCTTCGTATATCCGACATTTTAGCTATGTCTTCTTCGCTTACACCAGAAAATTCATCTATAATGAGTAGCCTCCTGTCCATCTGAGGTATCCTACCCCAAACCAGAATCCATCTATCGCCTAAGCGCTCCAATCCGCCAATCAATCCTGCAGTACTAGAACCTTCTCCCTGAACTCTGTCTCCCAATCCATAGTGATTAAGTAAACAAAGTGACATTTCTGTTTTACCCTGACCACTATCACCTAAGATGAAAGCTTCCACCCAACCCTTTCGAAGCAACACGTTCTGAAAGTTGAATTGTATGACTGAATGAAAGCACAAATCGAAAGCCACCTGCAAGGAATACCGTCCCACAATTCTATGTACATTACTAGCAAAGTCCTCATAGACTGCGTGGAACACCTCATCCGGTTTTCCTCTAAATACTTCAAGGGAATCTTTAATTTCGTCAAAATCGAACTGCTCAATCTGGTCACGAAGTGGAGTTGCTTTATCAGCAACCAGAACGGCTCTCTGGTCGGTAGGAGAAGGATAGCAATAGCATGACAATTCGTAGGGACGGTTGGCAAGTAAACCGTGTCCCAAATAGTAACACTCACGACTTACATACTCAGAGTTGGGAATAAACGTACTTACATTCGGGCTTACTCGCAGTTCCTCAACATTCTGTGTAGATAGAACTTCAACACGACAATCATCACAAACACCCATCCAACGACGTAACGACTTAGTAACGGTACTATCAGCCTTACCAAGTATTTCCAGTATTCCACGATTCTTGGCGTCGATATTCAGTTCACCACTACGCGAGTTCGCAAAACTACAAAGCGAACAGCGATTGCTTGGTGGAATGTTATCACAATTAAAGCCTACACGCTTCGGTATCACGAATGGAACAGACGCTTTACCAGTCACCTGCACTTGTGTAGTTAAGTGCTTCCCAGAATATGCCGCTTTAGATGTATCCGCTAAAGGTACTTTCATCTTAAAGTCCTAATTCACTTATAAATTAAATAACCAACACCCGACAGGGCACTAATCAGAAAGGCAATACGAAGAACAACAAGACTATAAGTACTCAATGTTGCAACCGTACTAATAAGATAGTGATGAGCAGCAATATTTATGAGCACCCAAACCGTTGCCGTCGTAAGCAAACATACTGTTACGATAACACCCTTCAACGTACCATGCAATTTCATCTATACAGCTCCGTCTACTTCTTTTATCATTCTCCAAGAGTTATAGGCCCAGGTCTGACTCTAATCTCACTAAGCCTCTCAAGCATTACAGCCAAATACCTCTCCGCTTTCCTCTTAGAATAGCCGTAATCCCTTAATAGCTTAACTACACTTTCTTTACTAGCATCTGAACACTCACCTTCTAAAAGAGTCATTAAAGCCAAACGACTTAACCTGCTCCTAGATATAGAAACCTTAAGATACTGTTTTCTAAATACCTCTAAGACATCCACTTTCGATACCCTCTTTCTAATAGGTCCATCCGACTCCTTCTTCTTTAGCTTATACTAAAAAGAAGCTTCCGCACTTGCGACGCCTTCCGCACTTAAGACCCTGCGAACCCTCTGTTTCTTCTGTCCCTCGAACATCTCATGTCCAATCACAATGACGCAAGGACTATCAAGAAGTTCATCAAGAGAAGCCTGAATTCCAGCGGGATCGTCAGTATCCCAATCCAAGGCATCAACGTCTTCCTTGGACAAACCCAAAGCTAATAGAATTCTCTGGGTACTCCAACGAGACTGAGGTTGCAGTGAAGTGTTCAGGAAAGCTTTCCTCGCATCATACTCGCCACCATCAACAGTAAACTGCCATGCAATAGCGGGCTCACCACTACGTCCGGACTCAGCTACATACTCAGCAGATGACAACTTGGATAGATGTTTGCCTGTAGGCAGCGGCTCGAAATCTCGAACTTCTACACCACTAAAGTCTATTTTCACTACTTCACCTCTCCATTCCTATTTACAGTTCCCAGCTGTCACATCTCTTCAACCACCAACTACGCTGCCTGAGATTGACTTGGTATCAACCAAACCAGCCGCTAAGTCGCCTACTACGTTACTTGTAAACGGCACCGCGTGACCAGGAACTGCATCTTATAAAAACCGACCTCCCGAGTCGGATGGACCACAAACCTTACTGGCTCGGACTGTTTCGCACCCACTTGACATACGTACGATTATGCTCATAGCCGATATTTTTACCCCTTATCAAGAGTATTGTTCAACCCTTGCTTCGGAGAGAGGACACCAGCAATCCTCAGTTCGACTCCTTTGTTAATAAGAACACAACCACGAATCCTACTATGAATGCACCAATTGCACCAACTAACAGTGACTTAGGTGCCAACGAATAAAATAACAATCCACAACCAAGACCCAAACCTGCCGAAGTCAAAACCCTTTTCCAAGTCAAGTCCAACACACTCACTTCCTTGATAACCTTACCACAATGAGGACATCTATACTCTTTCATGCTAATACCTTCTCGGCAATTTCCTTGAAATACAACTTCTCACCTTCGTACATTACACTCAAACGCTGACTCCTATCACGGGCAACTATACGCTGACTTAAGTGTGTCTGAAGTGTACGTACCCACTTCTTCTCCTTGAGTTTTACATCTTGGAACAAGACTAAATCCGTCATACGTATGATGTCTTTGGTTAACGAGGGCTGAAAAGCAGGATAATGTTTCACAATGCCTGACACATCATCCTTCAACTCTCGAACACCAGCTGTCATAACAAAAGTCATCGGCAAATCACGAAATGCCCTATAGAGCCTACGAAAACGCTCTTGTGTCTTCAAATAATGCTGTTGCTCGGGAACCTCACGGCCAGAATCCTCATGTAACACATACTGACGAAGCATGTATTCAAGCTCCGTACCAGAATCAATAACCACTGAACGATACTCAACCTCCCGACCCGTAAGCTCGGCAAGCTTACTCCACTCTTTCCTCTTCAGCAAGCCATATATCTGCGACACCTTACTCCATGAGTCAATCTCAATAATAGAAGGAAGAGGCTTCTCAATGATGCTCATAGTACCCATTTCTACATCCAGAACTAAACAAGGCGCTGTCAGTTCACAATGTTCTAGCGTACCACAAAAAGGACTCTTTCCAACTCCGCTCTCACCAACTAAAAGACAATTAAACTTATCACTCACTTCCTATCTCCTAACGTCAACAATGATAATAATTGCACCAATAACAAGTGCAATCATAAGCAACATCCACGGAATCGACATCCTACTTCGCTTCCTTACGCGCGAACTCAAAATCCTCTGGAATGAGCTTCTCATCCTTAAGGGTTTTAATATCACGGTAGACCACATTGATTGATATATCATAACGCACAGCAAGACTAAAAGCACTAAACTTTTCGCCCGCCTTTATTGCATCTACAATCTCACGAAGACGTTCCACCCTTGACTTCTCATCCAAAATGCTCTTCAACTCTGACCTCCCACACCAATTATTCCAACTATCAACTCCCTCTTAACCTTCGCAATCACACTCTTAGGAGCCATTTCAATCAGTTCACTTAAATCAAGCTCTTCTAACTCGTCATACTTCGCTTGAATCTTTACAACTTCCTCCTCATGCTTCTTCATCCACGCCTTTACCTCTGGATTTCCAAAATATGGCATCACTTACCCCCTCAACACTAATATAATCAACCTACCGTCTTTCATCATCTAGTCTAATTATCTCATAAACATACAACCAAATACAATCACATCAGAATAGTGATTCTTTTAGTGTTAGTAAAGTTGTTATCCCCCTTACTTTCCGAAACACATATCTTTCCAGGTAGGAGAGGTCCAAAGTCCACTTACTTTGAGAACGCTCCCACCACAATTCGAAAGCTTCTTTCCTATCCCTCTCAAAATCTTCCCTAGTACACCCGTTAACCCTACAGTAGTGTCCAACAAGCTCACTATATTCTATACACCCTTCCTTTACCATAACCTCAGCAAATCCGAGATGCTTTACACTATGACACAGAAAACATACACTCTCAAACCCCTTCAGCCGTTGAATGTACAATGTATCGTTGTACAACCACACTTCGTGACAAAAAAGTCTGCCCTTATACCCACAATAAGCACAAGAAGGTTTCATAAAGTAATTACGTATTGCGTTCCATTCATCACGCGAGACATGAGAACGCACATTATTGTACCAGTTAGACTTAGGCACCAACTCAATCGACAGCAACCTCTTCACAATGACCACAGCCTCATGTCTTCGACTCCCCATCTCGCTTCTTCAACGCATCATACTCAATAGGATGCTCCCTCTCCATATGCTCTATAAGGTCAAGCCATCTACCCTTACCATGTCTTACACACAATCTGCCATTTATCTCCTTATACTCCCTACGAGAAAATAGACACCAATAGCCATACCATACACCAACCACGAAGATAATGTACACTAACCAAAACCACCACTGATGCATCAATGTCCACATTAGCGTCCAAGTCTCCCTCATCACCTCCACACTCAACGCACCCATAAATCCCCATAATATCCCAACTCTTTCAACTTATAAACAAGCTGTGCTACATGCCAAGCATCATCGAAAGCTCTGTGTGCCGGTCTATAATCGTCATCAGGAAAAAAGTACTCCCAAGCCGCTTGAAACTTAGGCCACCTATACTTGCCATAACCGCCGGGTAACTTCATTATGTTTGTTGCAATTACCATAGGACAAGCCACTCTCTGACGAACTTCAAAACCATTGTGAACTAAATAATCAGTATCGAAATCTCTATTATATGAAACAACAGGGTAAGCAGATAAGAATCCTTGCACAGGATCTCTTATCTCCTCCAAAGTTTGGCCAGCCAAAACATCTTCTACAGTCAAACTCGTATTCCGAAGACACCAACAATTACGCCACTTATCTACTGGTCTCGTAGGCCTTATAACCACATCAATAGCCTTCACAATCGTGCCCTCAGCATCCAACAACACTGCACCTATCTCAACTATATCACCGATAGAAGACTTCAAGTCCGTCGTTTCTAAATCAAGTACCAGAATCTTAGCTTCAGTGTTTCTCTTCTCCATTAACTCAACCTTATAAGACATCTACAACTCCCACAATTCCACATCTTCCTTCTTCAACCTACTACTAATACATAACTGTTTACTATCATACTGATTACTTAATAAGTCACCACCACACTTGGGTCTCTCAGGCCAAAACCTTCGCCAATTCAATTTGCGAATGTTAAACGTAACAGGCTGCTCCTTAAAAACACCAACGTCATCAAATCTGTTCTGTCTTATCCCTTGAAGCAGAGTCAACGGACCGTTGCGCTTAACACCATAATCAACAACATTCGGATTCTCTTTCAACAGCTTCATCCAGGGAATTTTACGAAACCTTTCATCCTTACCTTCAGCTTCATACTGTGCAGGACCAATCCACAATGAAGCACCAGGCTTCTTCAAACACCAGTCCCCTATATTACTGCCCAAATGCAAATCTAAAGGCTCCGTAGCTATGACGCAGTCACTCATAACAGCGATAATTGCCTCCGGCTTCTGCATACAGGCATCGGCAACCTTTAGACAATTTCGACTGGTTATCTCATCTGCATAGACCGGGTTATACAAGCGACCTGCACGACCACCTTTATGCTGGAGAAACTTACCATACATACCCGCCAAGGCTATCTTAGAAGACCACTTCTCCATAGAGTCCGCCTTGGCATCCTTCTTAACCTTAAAGAACTTATCAACTACACCCCTAAACTTATAAACTTTAGTGAAAGGAACAAACCACCAAGCATTCATAATTTCAGCCTTCCCACCACGACTTCTCAGCCAATCAATCCTACCCATACTAACATATCTGCTCCACGTACCATAAGGACGAAGGTCGTCACCCACAGCATTTGTGAAGACTGTAGGTGAGATATAGGTTTTTGGAACAGTTAACTTCGCATAAGCATATCCATACAACGCATCTCTCGGCCTTGTTTTAGAATGCACCCAATAACCCAAACTCAAGTCAACCAAGTTACGTATGACAGACGGATATGCACTAACAATGTCATAGCGATAAGTCTTAGGAAAATAACCCGCCTTAAAGTTTTCAAACCACGCACCATCAAAACTCCTAACTGCGAACTCCAAAGCCTCTCTAGGTACACAATGAACAGGATTACGCACCATCAGCTGGTCAAGAATATAAGATTCCAATACATTAGCTGGACTAGCTAAGCCCCGAACATTCACACCCAATTTATCAAAAGCAGTAACCACATACTCACCCAAACCACCTGCTAAAACAGCATCATTCGAACAATAAGTGACCAAGTCCTGTCTGTCATAATCCTCCTCTGTAAAAGTCTTACTATCAACGTCTATCTTGGACATTCCCAAATAATGATTAGCATTCCAGTTCAAACTTCCCTGAAAGAACTGTGCAACATCGAATACCCTAACAAAACGATTACCAAACCTAAACTGTAGATACTTAGATGGAATATACTCCAACGTACACGAAGGCAAAGACACACGATTATTGTCTATCAACTCAACACAAACATCCTTCCCTAACCACTTCAACATCACACCCGCATCAAAGTTTAGGTTAAATGCCACCAAGATACAATGAGCATAATCCTCACAGTCAAAGAACTTAATAACGTCATCGAAGGAACGAATCCAAGCATGACGCTCACGTGAATCAGCAACAAGGAAAGCATAACCATTGGTCATCGACTCAGTATCGATACCAATCACCACCCTTGACCCCTTCTGCTTACGCCTATAGGTTCTAGGCAACTCAACATCTAAAACTCTCATCAATCCGGACTCACCCTTCTCAAGGCCTCAGACGCACTATGCTCATCATAAGCTTCTTCGTTTTGTGCAGCCCACTCACGCTTCTCTTCTTTAGTATAACCTCGCAACTCACGAGCACGTTCACGTCTTATCTTACGCATACCACGAGTACTAATACGTCTATCCATAAAAACTCTAATCTCGGGCTCAGTAAAACCTTCACCCCTCAACGTCTCTACTCGACGAGTCTTCAACCGTGCTAAAGCTTTACCTGTGGGTCTAGACATTCTTCCTCCCATAAAGTATCGTCAACGCACGAAGCGTACCACGACTACCTTCATTTATCTGTTTTATTTCCTCATCAGTAGCGTGCTTCACAACTTCAACACGCTCTTTTATCAAAGTACGTATGCCAGGGCTATTCAACCTACACCGAGCATAAAACTGCGCCTCAGTATCCATAAATCCCAACTCCAAAAGTATCTCCTTCCTCAAACGCCACTCATCCCAAGACTTCTCTTCTATCTCATCACTACGAGATACTACATCATCAACTTCACTGGGAGACATACCACCAACATATTTACGGGTCAACTTCTTATGCTCCTTCCCAGTAAGACCTTCGGGAACAGCCATCACCTTCTTATAAATACGAAGAACACGCTGATTCACTCAACCTCCAACTTAGTCACTCTACCCTCTAAATTAAACAACTTACGTGTCCTAGCACATGCCCTCAACAAAGAACGAGTATACGTACTATCAGGATGAGCCTTCAAATACAACTCGACACCTGCAGAAATGGCTAAAGGACGTGTATTAGCCTCAACCCTACACTCACTATCCAAAATCCATACCATCCACTTCATATTATCATTATACTATAAGCCATCTTCCCCCTGCAAGCAC
>Ga0180298_1000007_pt1 | contig 36075 bp, 32 predicted proteins | sample GuaBasSediGuay13_FD_121800 | JGI IMG/M metagenome (GOLD analysis project Ga0180298, IMG submission 121800) | Subseafloor sediment microbial communities from Guaymas Basin, Gulf of California, Mexico - Guay13, Core 4488-10 , 4-6 cm | ecosystem: Environmental > Aquatic > Marine > Hydrothermal...
CGCTTTTTCATTGGGCGAACACGCAGGTTCGCCCCTACATACATTGCCTCTGTAGGGGCGAACCTACGTGTTCGCCCTCAAATTATTTGTTCGCCCTCAAATTTAGGGTTTGCGCGTGGGATTACCCCTACAAATTATCATGGGGCAATGGGGCAATCCGTAGGGTTGCCCTAATTATTTCATGCACGTTCCTTATTTTTATGAACATCTAGAACACGCATTTTATTGCGTAGCCATTGAATTTTTCCGGAATGCCGGATTGATAATTGATAGTGTTCACGGGGATGAATCGTTACTTCCCGTTTTTTAGCCAATGAGCCATGAGTCGTCTCAAAATGACGGATTTGCTGCGCGACAAAAGGGAAGAATTGATAGCGATTTAAAATCAATTCTCGTGCATAGGCGATGGCATCCAAATTGCGCTGCCATGCGTTACTTGAAACCGCAGATTTGATTTGTTCGACGACATCCGGCGCGTTGATGTCAATTTGGATGAGGGCCTCGGCTGGAAAATAGTCCGTGATTCGCGTACAACCATAATAGATAGGCATACACCATGCGAGAAAACAATCTGCCAGTTTTTCACTCCAGTAAAATTCATTGCTAAAATTCTCAATGGCTAAAACATATTGATAGGGCACTAAACCATCCCATTTCTCTTCAACACATATAAAACCAGATTTGGCTTGTTCCGCTTTTATTTTGTCACGCGAAGCCTCTGGCTGACGAAGATGATATTCATAAGTTGCAATCAAATCAAATTCTAATTTGCCACGAATGTTATCCAAAAATCGCATTCTCGCCCGATGCCCTTCAATAAATCTAAGTGAACTTGTAATCCAAGACAATTGCCGGTTTTTTTCGGGTACCTTAAAATCGATTAGAAAATCGTAATCTCGGTTGACATGCCAAGGTAAAGCGGGTTGACTTTGCACATATTGAGAGCCTGAACGTTTGGCATCAGTGGTAAACGTTCTAAAAGAATAGGGCGGATTGAGATGCCACGGTTTACGAAATTCCACTGGTGGCTCTTGATTGATCGACCAAATATGTTTTGGTGGACATTTGACGGTAGTGGTTTCATTGACTCCATTTAATACGATAACATAATCACATTCATCAACCGGTTCGATAGTGAATGTGATGTCATCCCAAATACTACTTTGATTGGGGGTTTGTCGCTTCAAATCCGGCCAATCCCAATCTTTAACGATGCGAACTAATTTCTTATGCATTATATAACTACAAGGATTATTTATAATAAAGGATAAGACTATAAGGATTATTTAACTACAAAGATTGTTTATAATAAAGGATAAAAGCGTTTTTGTCGTTGAGTTAAGCTAGGGCGAACACGTAGGTTCGCCCCTACAGTCTATGAATACGCTGGGTTTTGTAGGGGCATACCTGCGTGTCTGCCCTTGTTCAAGTTTTTGCGCGCAAAAACTTTTGCCTGAAGGGGGCCGCGATAAATCGTGCCATGCACAAGGCAGTTTAAGTTGCCCAAGTTGCCTAAGGCCATAAGCTATAAATGAACAATCGAACTTTTGAACAAAATAATAAAGATGAACAGTCACTGTTCATGCCAGTTTTGGGTTTTACTGATAATTAAAGCCTATTCTTGAAGGCCCGATTTTCGTTCCAAATTTATTTTGCGAAGGCGATTTTCGTTCCAAATTTATTTTGCGAAGGCCAATATTGCTTTCCGCTACCACGATTTGTGCGGATTTATCCCGGTTATTTCAACGATACCCGCTAATTCTAGCAGACTGGTAAATTCAGGATAAACATCACCATGAAAAACGTAATAGCCGCCACCGATAGCGCCGTAGATTATTGTCAACATGCCGAGTAAAAGCAATAGGGGTTGATATTTTTTCAGCGTTTGAAATTTTTCTGAGTAAATGAGTAGAAAATAAAACATGACATATAAACTCGGGAGCATGACGGTGAGTCGGCGCATAATAAAGGTATTATAGTTGGCAACGTAGATCGTGGCGGCTATTAAGATAAATAGGCACCAGACGACGGGTATTAAAAAACGCAAGTGTTCTAAAATCCCTAATCTTTTTCTGATGTCAGTCATGTAATAGACGAAATAGAAACTCAAACCGATAACAATCAGGGGTGATATGAGTATTAATTGTACGAAAAAATAGTAAAACGGTTTTGATGTGACGACACCACAAAACACACATATCCCTACACTACTCCAATCTACAGGTGGCGCTTCTGGTATGGGAGTCAAGTAACGGGGGATATACCAAGGTAAACTTAATAATAATGCGGGTATAGCTCCCCATAGCAAAGCTTGGATTCGTTTTTTGGCATCGGTTTCGTTAACAATGATGATGTAAATGATGATGGGTATTATCAGTGCTGATGTGATTTTGGACAGTAAGGCGAGGCCTAAGCAAATTCCTGATAATAAGTATAGAAATTGGGCATGGCGGAATCGATTCGCCATCAGGGCTAAGGCGATTGACATTGCGGCTAAGCCGGCGTGTAAATTATCAATCCACAGTTTGCCCGATACCCAAGTCATAATGGGATCGGTGGCGATGCCCAATAAGGGTAGCCAAAATAAGGGTGAAAGTGCGGATAGGGATAAATTATGATCGTGTATCAAATATCGCCCTATCAAGGCGACAGCGAAGATCGCTAACAGATGGCCCAGCCAAGAGGCCATGACGGCGTGATGGGGTATCCTCTCATACTGGGCAAAGGGGCGGAGTACGGCTGGAAATAAGGGGGGATGCACGGGTATTTCGCGATAGGCGTAATGGGCTTTAAAAGTGGGTATATTAAAAATAGGGGAGCCTTGCAATGTATAATGCTCGGTGGCAATCCAATTTTTAGTCAAGTACCAAAAACGCACTTCATCGCCCTCTTCATGTCGCAAATTCAAGGTGGGTAATTTGAGTAGGATAGAGAATCCTATGATGAGCAATACAACTGCCCAAAAATATTGCATTGGTTTGGGTGACTGTGGGGTGTGATTGTTATTGAATATCATCGTTAATTTTCTGAGTGCCGTGTGGCATTTTGATATGAGTGTTTAGACTAATTTAATTAATTAATTAATGTAAGCTATTGATTTAATTTTATATGATGCAAGTCATTCTAATCAAATCAAACACGACACACAATGAGTATCTTATTTTTTATAGCATTTAAACCAACTGAAAAATCTCTCATTTTTTTCGGTATGGATATTGAATTGAAAAGCGTGAAAATCATCCCAAGGATTGGGTTTTACATTATTCGTTTTTTGATTGATTTTCAATTCGTCGTGAAAGGCCGTTTTTATCTGTTATGTAAGTCAAAAAGATGATAGATAAGTTATTGAATTTATTATATATTAGATATTGTTAATATTAGTTCAATGTTCAACGTCGGGTGGGTAGCGTCTTTTTGTGCCGGCCCCATTAATTTTTTGAGCTACAATATAGTTAAGATCAGCATGAACAGTTCCAATGGTGGGCAGCAAAAAGACGCTACCCACCCTACGAAGATTGAGCCTTTCATAAAGAGGGTATCCAATGCCCAAGCATTAGAAAAACTCTTTATATATAAAATTGATTTAGCGAAACAAACCTTCGGTTCGCAAAATGTCGTTCCGAGCTTCGCTCGATCATCCCTTGTACTTCCACTACTGTTCACTGACAATGAGTGAACAGCGAGTCTTTTTAATATGATGATTAGCGTTATCATGCCCGCCTATAATACCTCAAAGTTTATTGAGGAGGCTATTGAGAGCATTTTAAATCAAACCATTAAAGATTTTGAATTGATTATTGTTGATGATGGTTCTACCGACAAGACAGTCGACATTATCAATCAGTATGCTCAACAAGATAGCCGAATACGTGTTATCGAAGTTGCCCATAGTGGCATGGCCGGTGCGACGAATGTGGGTGTTAAAGCGGCCCGTTATCCTTGGTTAGCTTTTGCTGATAGTGATGATATTGCCGTGCCTTCTCGTTTGGAAAAGCAACTTAAAGCGGCTGAAACTCATCCTCATATTGTGGGTTGGGGGAGTTATTTTTGTTTCATGCGTTCAACGGGGCAAAATTTGAGTGTGAAAATTTGGGGCCCCGTATCGGAACAAGAATTTGACACCTTACGTCGTCAGGGAAAAAATCCGATTGTTTACCAAGCGACACTGTTTGTCAAAAAAGAGATTTTTATGAAAGAAGGGGGCTATTTACCAAAGTATCAAACTGTGGCTGATGTTGAACTGATTGATCGACTCGGTAATCACGGGCCTTTGTTGGTGATTCCTGAACCTTTGGTACTTTATCGTTTGCATCCTAAAAATACGTCTATCCAAAACCGTTTTAATCAATGGATAGTGGCTAAATATCTCAATATTCGTCACCAAGCGCGGTTAGCTGGGTATCCTGTATTGAGCTTTGAAGCCTTTTTGGAAAAATATCGGCAGCATTCTTGGTTAACACGTTTACGTTGTTTCATGAGTTCAAGCAGTTTTTTTTACCAAAAAGCTGGGGTGTATTTTTTTGAAAAAGAATACATAACGGCTTTTTCCTATTTAGGATTGTCGATGTTGATTAATCCTTTGTATGCGCTCCCGCGCATTTGGCAACAACTGTTGTCGCCACAAGCACGACGATTGTTGAAAAATCCAGCTATTTTGTCGTAGGGGCAATCCCACCCCTTGTGCTTGCCTATTGTCGCTATGCCCACCATTGATGAATGGTGGGCAAGCTATTGGGCATTGCCACTGTTCCCATTATGACTTGGGTATAACCCGTATTATTATCGAACCCGTGTTAACCCAACTAAAAGCAATTATTCGGTGTAATCCTTGTAGCGTCGCTGAGAATATGGGTAGAGATAAGCCGACTACCGCAGTTATAATGGTAATTAAAATTGGGCTATTTGAGGTGATATGTAAGTAGGATTTTAACCAAGACAGTGTTAGCAAACCGATGATGAGAAGGGCTATGCCAAGTAATAAGATGCCTTGGAAAAATTTCCACATTAGCATTTTCACCTGATCAAATTGGTTTGTACCCAGCCGAACGGTGTAGCGGGTGATAATCAAAGGCATCACACCAAGAGGTGCCAGTACGAGCAGATGAAAGGAATTTAAGGCATTAAAAATACCATAATCCGCTGCGGGCAGTGAGCGAGCAATGATAAGCTGGAATAAATAATTAAAAAAATAACCTGAGTTTAAAATGAGGACGATTAGAAAATTGGTTTGTAAAAATCGAACCATCTTTGTACTCGGATTTAAGCGGAACCCTAATCGTTTGAATATTGACAACTTTATTCCTTGTTTAATAATTGGGTGAATACGCATCTTGGGCGAACACATAGGTTCGCCCCTACGGACGCAATGTAGGGGCGAACCTGCGTGTTCGCCCTCAAATTATTCATAGGTGATTAGGATTTGTGCTTACCCAAAGGTTGTAAGATTTCAAAAAATGAATTTTCCCAAACCTTGATATATTGATGCCGTTTTAAAAAATCCTCAGCTAACTGACGATTGCGACTCATTGGCGTATAAGAAGTTAACTCAGTTACTTTATGAGGCCAAGTCTTTGAACCTATTTGTGTTGAAGCTTTGGCACGGACAACAATTGGATAATACGGTTGCTTAGTTTCAGCTTTTTTTATAAGTGCCTGAAAATTTGAAGACGCTTCTAACATCGGCCAAGTGTTATATAAGTAAGGATGAGTTTGGGTTAAAAAATAGACTAGTGAAATGCCTTCATAAGCAAATAGCACATCCCCGGGTTTCACATAATTTTTCAATTCATCCAGCAATTCTTGCATGACTTTAGCTCTTTCGGGGGTTGTAAATACTCCTCTTAATAGGGGATGTTCTATGGTAGCTGTCATTTCTAAACGATTTTTACTATCTCGATAAGGAAAAGAAGCCTGAGCTACTGATGCTAACACTAGCGTTACTATAATGAATATTCTTCCATAATCAAAGGTTTGTGGGTGCAATTTCCAATTCTTAATGGCTGATGTTGTACCTTGCAGAAAGAACAACAATACTATCGGTAAAGCTAACCACATACCATAAATGGCGTTGTATATGCCGTTACCACTACCCAGTGGCACTAAAACCAATACAGCAAGCGCGACTAGAGAAAGTATTCTATATTCTATAGAGTGTTTGATGAGGCCAAACACATAAGCTATCAGTATGATATATAGTGTTCCTGTGAGTATCCATTTCCAAAAAACGTTCCAAATTGAATATACTGCGATTGTCAAGTTTCCAATCAAACCAACAGTTGCCATCCACCATAAGCCAAGCAATGCGATTAGTGCTAATCCACTTGTCAATGCTAAAATAGGAAACCAGCTTAACTGAAGTTGCAACCGTCTTACGAATGCAGAGATAGCTACGACTGTTAACAAACAGGCTCCTCCAAGCAACAAGGCAAGAGATTGATCTTTTATAAATAGGAAGAACAAATGATCAATTGAATGACGAATTGAGTCATGAACATTTTCTGACTGAAAAAATAGGCTCTGCACTGCCTCAATAAACATTTGCCGGTGGTTTAGCCATTCCATTATGATGAAAACAACTGTAAATGACATGACAACACCTAAGCAAAAAAATAAGAGATTATTTATAATCACTCGGAATTGGTTATTGACTACAATGCCATGTATGACTATTATCGCTGCCAAACTAATTCCCAATATATTTGGAAAACGGGCAAACACACTTATCCCTAACAAGAATCCGCTAGCAATTAAAAAATTACGAGAGGGTAATCCTAATCCTTCTAACAACGTCAAAGCACCGGCTAGATATAGCAAAGAAGTCATTGTATTGTAATCAAACCAATTTCCTAAATGATTACTGACCACTATTAGGGTTATAAATAATGCCCATCCAAGAGTTTGCTTTGAAGCGTATGGTCGTAGCAAGCGGTATGATAAGTAAAAACAGCCCCAAATCAATAAGGCCCGAAGCAGTTTAAATCCGATAACGCCAAGAAAACCAAATACCTCCCACCATAGACCACCTATCACGTTTGTCAACCACAAAATATAACCCGCAAGAAAAGTCCCTGAATCTTGAAAGATTAATTGATAATGAGAAAGGGAAAACCCCATATCAGTAACGTCAAGCCCTTGCCATATAAACAGTAAAGGGTATATAAACGATAACAAATAAGGGAGGTTTTCTTTGGTTGTTCTTTTGTTCAAAGACATCAATATTGATTTCACGGTTTGAATACCTCTATTTATTTGTGGGAAGTACCAAAAACCTATACTGCATAGTATTGAATTGCTTCAATCACAACAACTAACTCCTCTTTAGATATATCATTAAAGAATGGCAACCGCACCAATCTGTCGCTAATGTCTTCCGTAACCGGGCAATAGTACTGTTCCCCACCTAGTTTGCGCCCCATTTCTGATTTATGTAATGGCAAGTAGTGAAATACAGCACTTATGCCATTTTCTTTTAGGTATTTAATAAAGTGAGTACGAACGTTAAGTGAGGGCATTAGTAAATAAAATGCATGGTATGCAGACTCACAATGCTCCGGTATGGTAGGAAGGCACACATTATTTTGGGTTGCCCAATCTTGGAGATGTTGATTATAATATTCCCAAATAATCTTACGTTTAGATTGAATTTCGTCTTTTTGAGTTATTTGAGCATAAAGGAAAGCCGCAAGAATATCAGACATCACATAACTAGAACCTTTATCTATCCAAGTATATTTATCGACTTGCCCCCGAAAAAACTGGGAGCGATTGGTACCCTTTTCTCTAATGATCTCAGCGCGTTCTACATAAGAAGTTTCGTTGATAAGCAATGCACCGCCTTCACCACAAGTAATATTTTTGGTTTCGTGAAAACTTTGAGTAGCTAAGATGCCGAAGGTTCCCAAGTATTTTTCTCGGTACTTGCCATAGAGTCCATGAGCATTATCTTCAATAACCACAAGATTATGCTGTTTCGCAATTTCTATGATGGCATCCATCTCGCAACCTACTCCAGCATAGTGTATTAATACAATGGCACGAGTACGATCAGTTATCAGTTGTTCTAATTTGGTTTCATCAATATTTAAGGTGTCGGGGCGAATATCAGCAAATACCGGTTTAGCACCATGCATGACAAAAGCAAGGGCGGTGGTGACAAAACCGTAGGACGGCACAATAACTTCATCCTTTTGTTGCAAATTCAGAAGCATAGCTGCCATTTCTAGTGCATGAGTACAAGAGGTTGTAAGTAGTGCTTTTTGTATACCTAATTGCTTTTCAAGCAAAGTCTGTACTTTTTTACCAAAAGGGCCATCACCGGCAATAGATTGGCTGGCAAATGCTTCAGCAATGAGTTCTGCTTCATTACCTACCCAACAAGGACGATTGAAAGGAATCATATTATTTTTTTACATGACAAGAACTACAAGGATTGCTTAGGAATGTGCATAAAACAACTTAGGAAATTTTATGCACGTTCCTTATACATAAAGAACTTATAAAAAAGGATTTACCAAAAGAACTATAGAAATTCCATGTAACAAATGCTGTAGCTGTGAGCTAAAAATCCCTTTTTATAAATCCTTTATTATTTCTACTTTATTACAATTTTATGTAGCTCCTTTCGCTGTAGCGTATCCACCCTACAACTATGATTGCTGGGCCATACGCAATCTCCTTACCTAGAAAAACCGGCGTATTACCTTTGATATGTTGATGAGAGGCTAACAAAATTTAGTCTATTGTATTTACTGATAACATTTTTTGTGCTGCCATTGCCAGAAAACCACTACGAGTCATTTGCTGATTATTGGCACACGCATCATCAATATGTGAAAGCAATCTTTCCGGCAAATAAATGTTAATTTGTACGGGTTTTAGATTCAATTTGGAAATATTGATATCTAGCATCATCCAAAACCCTCCGTTATATTCCCGTTTTTTTATGAGTTGTTCTAAAGAACTTGGTTCTGGCAGATCCATATCTTCACCTTCACAATAAAGTTCTATAGATTCTTGAACCATAGCGGGTAATTCATCCCAGTTATCAGCCGCCGAAAAGCAACCAGGAAAGTCAGGGATAGTCACACTATGAGCATGTTCGACATCACCTTCATGAACATAAACGGGATAAAGCATTTTAGTTACCTCCATTTCCAACCAGCTTGACGATAGATATTACGCAAAGTACCAACCGCAATATTTTTACGCGGATGTGGTACGACAACATGACCAGATTTATTGGGATGTTTAAATTTCTCATGATCACCTTTACCGCCTACTTTAAGCCAGCCCTCATCAATCAATCGCTTAATAATATCTGAGCTTTTCATTGTTTTTACTAGAGATAGATGGCCTCCTAAAAAAAGTGACCATATTGATTTATTTGGGTTTTATCTTTAGTCTGTTTTGACACATTCTAATATAAAATGAGTATAAGGAATTCTCAATAAATCATGGCGAATATCGGTGGTGATATTTGAAAAGACTTGAGAAGCGAGTTCAAGGTAACCCTCTTGAGTTCTGACATTTTGTCCCCGATCTTTGGAAATGAGCCATCTGGCGACTGAGGATTGATTTTCCACAAAAACACCATCCATTGTAATCAGTCTTCCCCCATTTTTAAGGGCAACATGAGCCATTTTGAAGAGTTGCAATGCCTCCATATCATCCAAATGGTGTAATACCCCATCTACGAGAACCAGATCAAACTGTGAATATTTTCCAAGATTGGTTGTATTGATTCGCTCACAAATAAAAGTGGCCCTATGACCATAACGTTTTTGGGCGGCTTCAATGTACTGATGATTAGCGTCAAAACCAGTATATTCTATGTTTTCCGGTAAATAGCCTAAAATATTACCGGTTCCACAACCGATGTCTAACAGCTTTTCATTTGGTTTTGGTCGTATATATTCCTTAACCAAAACGGTGTTGCCACCACTTTTTTTTCTATCAAGAAGTTCTCCAAACAGATTGTAAATGGCTGGAATTGATAAAATGGAACGGATTCCATGATGAACTTGGGACATAGTTTTTAAAGTATTATTTTTTCTCACAAGCAATAAGTCTGGGCTGAGTGTAGATATTGTCTATCCTTAAAATTTGTGAAAATTCTTTGTCAAGGGCTTGGGAACAGAGTGCTTTATCGTTAGTGTTTGTCTGTTTTTTCGTTCTCATCCCAGAATTTTCATAATTTTCATAGCTAAATGCCATTGGCTTACAGTGACTTGGAGGAAATCCATCTAACATAGCCATCCCGGTAATAGCAGGTACTGAAAAAGGAATCGCGTAGCATACCTCGAATTTTGCGTTCCAAAAATCCGTATTCGATTGTGGAATAAAAACCAATGTCTTTTTCTTTTCTGAGACGGGCATATCTCTGCCTATTTGGTGTAATAATTTCAGTATTCTACCTTCAGTGGTGGATAAATAATTTGGATTATTTTTTATCAATTGACTGAGATGTAATTCCGTTTTATATAAATAGCTCACTTGAAGATGATAGTTGACAACAACATAATAACTGCCAACCATCACCGGAATCAATAAAATAAAAACGAGTTTCTTGCTCCTCTTAATAAGAAAATTAAATTGACTTAGACTTGCTAGAAGAAAGGAAACACCAATCCAGTTTTGAAAATCATAAAAATACACATTACCAGTTGCGGAGGTAATTTGATTATATGGTGGTAGGTGAAATATCATGCCCGGTAAGAGTCCCGCAATACAGAAAAGCATGACAATTTCTATATCAAGCCATTTTCTGTCAATAAACAAAGTGTTTAAGTGAAATGAATGGTTGATACTTTTTTCGTACCAAAGTCTTAGTGTTATAAAGAGTATTGACCAAAAACAACAAAAAAATAGGAAAACTAACCACATACTTGGATGTAACCAAGTCCTAAGAAAATGAAACGGGTAAATAATAGAGGTTGCTTGGGAACCAAAATCCACAGTACTTTTAGCACTAAAAGCAATAGAGAGGCTAATTATTACAATTGCAATGCCCATCCCACTGATGATTAAAAAAGATAAATTATATAGAACACTCTTATACAGCTTTAGCCGTATAAATAGATAAAACAGGAAAGCCAAAATGAGAAATACCGTGGTTAACTTGGTAAAACCAATTAAAGCAACCATAAAGGGTAAAACGAGTATAAGAAAAATAGGTTCTGTTTTCTTAGTTAAAATGCGATTATGACTGACAGCAAATGACAGTAACATCCCTATAAATAAAAATGAAAATGTCAGGCTTAAAGAATAAGAAGCCAGATGTATATGTAAGTTCCAATACAAAAATAGTCCATCATGCGCAAGGGGATAGTATAGCAGTCCAATATTAGCCACAAACAAAATGAGCCAAAATTTAATATCACTCCTCAAATGCCAACTCGCAAATAAATCGCTTTTTTCCCGCCACTTTTTAAGGTTAATAGCTAGTAATAATAAACTACTAAACCAAAAAGGAATAAAAATAATGGCAAGGGCGATATTATAAAATGTAATTGTTGAGGTACCTAGTAACTTTATTATGTCTGTAAAAATCCAATGAGTACCAAAGTGATAAAAAAAAGAAGGTATACCATTTAAACCGCTACTGGCAACGCCATGAAGTTGTATCATATTGATAATAGCCGAATGAAACAGAACATCTTTAAAGCCTTTAAAAAAGGGGAGGCTTTCAAAAAAAATCAGTCCTTCAAAATATAATGGGTGTTTCATCCAATATCCGTAAAAATGGCTGGTTACCCAAATAGAGAATAAGATACTCATGGCAATAAATAGGTAACTGTGCCTATGATGGCCTCCTTTAAACCAAGTATAAAAAACATAAGCAAACAAGATAAAACTAATTAAGTAAAAAATAGGTAGGATATAAAATGAAAAAATCTTACCCGCAATAATCAGGATTATTAGCCCAATTAGAGAAAGCGTTGCATCTGAAGTGAGCCAAGTATTGCGGAAAGACAACTTAAACTTATTTTCTAAGATGCGATAAGCTTGTGGAAAATTGAGTAAAAAAATACTCAGTACTAAGGCACTTAATATTGGTGAGAAAAAATGCTTAGAATCATAAAAATGGCTCCTGTCTATTTCCAATTGAAACGGATAACCCTGTTGAATCAAGTAGCAAACCAGAGCGAATACGCCTGCCATAATTGAACAAAAAACGGCTACCGTTTTAGAAGCATCGTTTTGATGAGTAGTTGTTATTTCCATAGTGATGTATGTTTTGGCTCCAATTAATGATTAACGCACACAAGTAAGCTAACCGTGTTTGGCTGAATTTTTATGTGAATATCCGATTTAACCAATTTATTTTGGCTTGAGTTTAAGAATCACACTACCATTTGCTAACTGGTCAATTAAAACCACTTTGCATTTGATTTGATAGTTTGCCATTATATAGTTTAAAAAGAGTGTTAGAAAATCATTCTTTTTGCTCGGTGCTATGATATATGCATTTGGATTGTTTATTAAAACAGGTATGATTTCATAACCTGTTTTTATACCTAATTTTTCCAAACTATTGTAAAAACGAGGAGAAAAAGTACCGGTACCATTGGGAATCATTTCAAAATTCAGATGATATTTTTTTAATGGATCCAAATTTTCCAATTTGAGTCCAAATGCCGGATGAACAAAGAAAAATATTTTTTCCTTATATAAAGACTGTAATTTATTTAGGGATAATTGAAAGGCAGTGTTTGGGGAAAGATTCTGGTATATACCAATGTTAAACAAAAACCATAAAACACTAAAAATAAAAGTAGCTACAAAAATACGGTGATTGGTATTTTTGGTTGAAAATTTGGGTGGCAATAAATGAAATATTAATAAAATGATAAAACTAGCACACATTAATAAAATTGGAAAGGCAATTCTGTCAGGGAAGCGATAAAAAATATCCATATACACAGAGAATGAAATGGCATAAAAGAGATAACAAAATATTATTGATACAATAAACCAATAAAATTTAAAAACTATAAGCATAGCAATAAATAATATTAAAAAAACAGACCACTGTATATGGTGTTTGATTAATCTTTTTAATCTATAAAAATACAAATCAAAGTATTTTTGTATTTTATTTTCTTTTTCTAAGACAGAATATTTAAAAATATTGCCAAGCGTATTAGTGTTATATTTTCTTTCATCAAAGAATATAACCCAGTTTGCAAAACTGTCATAATCATTCTTTGTCCAATTATTTTTTGCTAAAATTTTATTATTATTTCGATTAGCTTCTATTATTGGGTATCCGTGTAAATTGCCTCTCAAATTATTGAACTCATGGTATTGTTGATATTCAGGTGAAGTCAAATGGGTACGTGCTAGATTATCTCCAATCAATAATAATAGGAATGGCATAAAGAAAATCACAAAATACTTGGTTTTTTGATATTGGTAAATTAAAAACAAGCCTATGATTGGAAGCCCATAAACCAAAACCGCATAGGCACTTTGCATTCGTATCGAAAATGACAGTGAAAATAATAGCCCTAATCCTAACACATAGAAAATAGAAACTTTTCTACTGCTTAACAAAACTAAAAAAGCAAATAGGCTGTTTGCACCAACCATTATACTGGTTGAGGTATAATCGACTTGAAGAATAAAAAAACTGTAAAAGTAGAAATATACAATAAGAAAAGGAATGAAAAAAGTGTCAAAGTTTTTTATCCTAGCCAAACTTCTGACAAAAATAAACAAACTCAAAATATGTACAAAATATAATGTCAATCCGTACCATGGCATGTCATTGCTCATTTGATATAAAATATGGAGCAATTTCATGTAAAAAAAAGATGTAAATTCTGAGATGAATCCTTGTTCTGCCTTAAATAAAATAGCTACGTTATCATTAATACGATAAGTTCTAGGAAGTACCAGTAGCAAAGAAGCTACAAACGACACCACCACAAAAAATAAAAAGATATCATTTCTAAATAACTTACAAATTTGACGATTGAATTTTTGAATTAACTTGATTAGATATTTCATTTTTGTTTTTTTCTAAAGTGACTTTTCTGAATAGACAAGGAAGATAATTGAGCGTATATAGTTAGCCAGAAAAGTTTTGTCCCTGCGAAAAGACCTGCTATAGTTTTTCAGGTAAATAGCTTCACAAACCTGCTAGGTCTTCAAGACCTAGCAGGTTTTAGATTTTGAATTTATTTTTCTGAACGTCTATAGGTTTTAAAAACCTAGCAGGTATAGGCTGAAACTTATCTGGACATCTATACCATCGTTTTAATGAATAGTTATCATTTCTATAGTGTTTTTGGGTTTAGTTTAATAACTACACGATCATTTGGTAGCTGCTCAATGATAACTCCATCGCATTCGAGGTTATAATTTTCCATAAAGGGGGGCACGCAATAGGGATTAGTCTTCGTTTCTACTATATAAGCATTGGGATTGTTTATCAAAGCCGGTATCATTTCATAACCTTTTTTTACCCCCAATTTTTCCAACTCGTTGTAAAAACCGGGTGAAAAAGTACCAGTACCACCAGCGTATACTATCTTATGAAAATTAAAATGATATCTCTTTAACGGATCCATTTTTTCCCAGCGAAGTACATTAGGCGGAATATACAATATTTTACCTTGATATGCAGATTGTAATCTATTTAGAGATAATTTAAAGGCAATGTTTGTAGAAATATTATGGTGTATACCAATATTAAACAGAAACCAGAAAACGCCAATAATAAAAGTTGTTACAAAAATACCATGAGTATTTTTGGTCGTAAATTTATGTGACCATAAATGAAATATTAATAAAATGACAAAACTAGCACATATTAATAAAATAGGATGTGCAATTCTAACGGGAAAACGGTAAAAAATATCAAGATATATACAGACGGAAATGGCATAAGAAAGATAACATAATATTGCCAAAACGATAAACCAGTAAAACTTAAAGATGATAAGCATAGAAATCAGTAATAGAAAATAAATATGCCACTTTATATCGGGATGTTTTATTAGTTCACCTAATTTTTGAGAATACAAACTCATATATTTTTGTATTTTATTTTCCTCTATTGATACAGAGTATTTAAAAATATTGCCAAGCGTATGAGTATTATATTTTCTCTCGTCAAAAAAATTCCACCTTTGAAATCTATTGTAGTCATCCGGTGTCCAATTATTGGCCTCTAAAATCTTATGATTATTTTGATTATCCCTCAATATTGGATTTTCATGTAATTCCCTCCTTAAACTATTGAAGTCATGGTATTGTTGATATTCAGGTGAAGTCAAATAAGTACGTGCTAGATTATCTCCAATAAATAATAATAGGAATGGCATAAAGAAAATCACAAAATACTTGGTTTTTTGATATTGGTAAATTAAAAACAAGCCTATGATTGGAAGCCCATAAACAAAAACCGCAAATGCGCCGGGTATTCGTATCGAAAATGACAATGAAAATAATATGCCTAATCCTAACACATAGAAAATAGAAATTTTTCTATTGTTTAATAAAACTAAAAAAGCGAATAGGCTGTTTGCACCAACCATTATACTGGTTGATGTATAATCTACTTGGGTAATAAAAAAACTGTAAAAGTAAAGATATACAATGAGAAAAGGAATGAAAAAAGTGTCAAAGTTTTTTATCCTTGCCAAACTTCTGACAAAAATAAACAAACTAAAAATATGTGCAAAATATAAGGTTAATCCGTACCATGGTATATCATGGGTTATATGATACAAAAGATGGAGCAATTTCATGTAAAAAAAGGATGTAAATTCTGAGATCAACCCTTGTTTTGCGTTAAATAAAATACCTACGTTATCATTAATACTATAGGTTCTGGGAAGAAAAAGTAGTAAACAAGATACAAACAACACCGCAAAGGAAAATGAAAAGATATCATTCCTAAATAACTGACAAATTTGACGATTGAATTGTTGAATTAACTTGATTAGTTCTACTTTGTTAGATTTCATATAGGGCTCCTTTCACTGTAGCGTATCCACCGGATTAATCAACAAGAAAACTTGAACATTGAGTATCAGGAAATTAATGTTACAAAGTAGAATTATGTGTACCTACTTAAATAGAACCTTAACCTTTAGCTAAAATAATAATACCTATCATAATGAAAAATACGCCTATTATTTTATTCATGGTCAGTGATTCGTTCAAAAATACAACGCTAGCAACCATCATAAAAGCATATATGAGGCTTAAAAAAGGGTATGCATAACTCAGGTCAAATTTTGACATTGCTAACATCCAACTGAGTCCGGAAGCAAATGTTGCTAGGATTGCAGAAATGACCCAAGGGTTTAATAATAAAATAAATAAAAATTTTAATTTTCCAAAATTATCTAATGGAAGTTCTCCGGCATTGTTGACTTGCCACTTTATAACAAGTTGACTATACATTGTAAAAACAATTGTCATCAATACACCAATATGTCCAATATAGTTATTCATTTTACTTATTTTACTTTGAATGTCTTTTTGAACATATCTTTGATGTTTCTGCTGATAAGCATCCAAAAAACACCAAAACTATAGCGAAAATCGGCCAGCGTTTTAAATTTGGGCCACAGACTATTCAAGAAGTTTTTTGGCTTGAGATAAAAAAAGAATTTATGGGCAATCCACCCTCTTGAAGCTTTTGCTTGAATTTCATTAAGCTCATCAGCAGTCATTTTGAGTGTGTCATGCCAGCCATGAAAGATAAAAGTACCCTGAATGATTTCTTTACCAAGCAATTGTTCTTGTTGGAATATATCGTATAGTTCCGTCCCAATATAAGGTTGGGCAACAAAAAAGTGAGCAAAATCCACTTCTGAATTATAGGCAAAATTCACCGTTTCCATAATTTGTTCTTTGGTTTCATAAGGAAAACCAATGATAAAAAATGCACCAGTCCAGTAACCTAATTTATTGGCTTTTGTAATCAATCTGCCAATTTGTTCCAAATCGATGGGCTTTTGGATGAACTTAAGCGTTTCAGCGTTACCCGTCTCAATTGGCACAGTCATCTTATAAAACCCAGCTTTACGCATTTTATCAAGTAGAATATCATCATCTGCCAGCCATGCACTTATTCCAGCGATATTACTCAACGCAATACCCAATTTATTACCTTTCTTATCATCACTAATAAAGTAATCGCAAAACTCATAAATCCGTTCTTTTTTCATGATAAACTGATCATCAAGGATGCAGATTTCACGAATACCATATTCTGAAACCAACATTTCAATCTCTTTAAAGACTTGCGCTAGTCCTCTTGACCTATATTGGCGTTTCCACATATTTTTACTGCAACAAAAGACACATTTATAAGGACAGCCACGAGAAGTCATGATTGTCGCAATAGGTTTTTTGCGGGAAAAATTAAATAGTCGATGGTTGTATCTTTTATAGAATTCCATATCAATAAATTTACGATCTGGAATCGGTAATATATCTAAATCTGAAATTAATTTTCTTGGCGAGTTTTCTACCACCATGTTATCATAAGCACGAAAGCACAACCCATCTACCGACTCAATAGGCAGCTCTCCTCTCAGTGATCTGACCAATTGTTCTAATGTGATCTCACCTTCATGACACACAATAAAGTCCACAAAGGAATTATCACGAAGAATAGATTTTGCATCTAAAGTCGCATGAGCACCACCTATTACAATGGGCACAGAGGGATAGAGCCGTTTAGCCATAGCAGCAACTTCTAAAGCTTCTGCAAAATAGCCCGTAAAGCAACAGGTAATACCAATAATATCTGGTTTAGCTTTGCTCATTTCCGCATGAATTTGTGCTTCATCATCTATGCCCTTGACATACATATTCCCCTTAGGTTTAGGATTGTCTGTCCCCATCGCGTAAAGGTCCAGAATAGAAACATTGATTTCTTCCCCAAAAATGTGTGCCAAATAAGTTGCTAGAGAAACCAATCCTAACGGTTCTGACATGTGAATGTCCAGATTACGCACAACAATGTATGGATGGATAAGAATGATATTCATTTTACATTTTCTTCATTTATTAACAATAGTATAATTTGACAATGTCACATTGTAGGGTGGGTAGGAGCGTAGCGGAAACCCACCATGCCCATGAATTGGGTAATATGACATTGTCGAGATAAGTACTGAAGCACAAGTTTTCTAACATTATAAACCGAATAATAATGTAGGGTGGGCAAGGTTCTTGCCCACCTTATTTTTTAATGAGCTACAAAATATTCGATAACTTGTGCTTCAGTCATTCAATATCCAATTTAAATAGTATTTTGTTGAGCCGGTTATAAATGTTAAAAAAGCTTTTGTGTACCTCTTCAAATCTTAGCTATGCGGGTGAAGCTTCATCAATGCTCCGATAAGCCATTGATTCCATCAGAGTATGGTTAATAAGTGTTTGATATGAAAGTCCTTTCTCTTTTGCTTTTGCTTGATAGCTTTGAAGAACTTCATTATCCAGCATGATAATAACACAAGTTTTATCTTTGGCTTCGGCTTGCAATTTTGAGAGATGAGGTACGTCCTTAGCCCTTTTTGCATTTGAAAAATCATATTCTTCACGCATAAATTTTTGCCTCCTTTTTAGTTGCTTTACGCGCCGAAATAAGACGAATACGTTCATTTCGTAGCGTATAAACGACAGTTAGCAATCTCGCTTGATTACTCATACCTATCAGCACCCAGCGGTTCTCACCCTCAGCATCCGGATCCTCTCGAACCAAAGCTAATGGGTCAAGAAGTGCCGTTGATGATTCTTCAAAAGAAATGCCATGCTTGATGAGGTTTGATGATGCTTTATTTGGATCAAATTCGATTTCCATACTTTAGTGTAGAGATGAATTCAGTTGACTCTCTTAGAAATAACATAGATTGGACGTTTCCGTGTTTCGTCATAAATCTTACCAATATAGAGACCAATAATACCAAGATTCGCAATAATAATACCACCCAAAAACCATATAGATACCATTAAGCTTGCCCAACCTTCAACTGGAATGCCCCAATAAAGAGCTTGTATCATAATCCAAATTGAAGCCATTGCCGCACAAAATGATATGGTAATTCCTAAACCAATAGAAAGTCTAAGTGGTTTGTTAGAATAAGAGATGCTTACTTCTATGGCTAAGTGAAGTAATTTTCTGAAAGTATAAGCACTTTCTCCTTCATAGCGCATATCATGTTGTACGTCTATATAACCGGTTGCAAAACCTAACCATTGAATTTGGGCTCCAAATGCCCTTGAACTTTCCTGCATAGTATTATAAGCAGAAATAACTTTTCTACTAACAATTCTGAAATTAGCTACTTGGGGATCATAGGAAAGACCACAGAGCCATTCAAAAATGATATGATACAAACTAGAAGTCATTTTTCTCCACCATGAATCTTGGCGTTTTTGTCGTCGCGCATTGACAATGTCATATCCAGCTTGTGCTTTTTGCCATAAAAGCGCAATATCTTCAGGGCGATCCTGAAGATCACAGTCCATCACAACCGCCCAATCTCCTCTACACAATTCTATTCCTGCCGTAATGCTATGATGTTGACCAAAATTACGACTAAATTGAATACCACGAACATGAACATCTTTTTTAGCAAGGATTTCAATCGTTTCCCATGAACCATCTAGTCCACAATCTTCAACAAAAATGATTTCATAATCAGTAACCCCATTCAGTGTATTTATCGTCTGAGTAATCCGTTCATGTAATCGTGCCAAACAAGCTTCACAATGATAAACCGGAATAATGATAGAAAGTATCATAAATTTCAATTTCAACCTATTATAAGCGTATTAGCTCCGATTATTTTGGGTAAATTCTTCGGTTCTTAATACTGCCAAAGAGGCAACAAAATCAACAAACAGTTTGACATCATTATTTTGGGTGAAAATGTCTGTTGAGATCAGTTTTCCTTGATCAATAACAACGTTCATGGATGAACCCGGCTTTTTTCTTTGCCCCATTGTTGTGATTATCGCTTTTTTCCTTTTCGCAATTTCAGCAACCCTGTTCTTAACCTTATCTTGTTCCGGTTTCCAAGTGAATGCACTATCAATAAATTTTTCAGCTTTATTGAACAACTCGCTTTGTGCGGATTCCAACATGGGAAGAAGAATGTCTTCCAGTGTTCCTAGAGAATCGGGTTTTGCAAATACATAAACGCCAACCGTTTTTTTCATACAGCTTGCGGCGAGATTGTTTCCATCATCTATTATAAAATTTTCTTCGAGAAAAATAATATCATCATCTCCAATCTGTGCAAATTCATTCTTACACCATGAAAACACATCAGAAGGTTCTTTGTAATCTCTATCGTACAGAAACAGGTAGTTACAGTTATTGACTATTTTCTTCGCATCGTCAGAAAAGGATTCTCGGTCTTCAAATAGCGGCAAGAAATCTTTAAGAAAATCTTTCGGATTATTTGTTTTGGTTTTTCCCCCTGTGTTAAAAAGCAATACCAGCAATTTTCTGTTTTCATTGTATAATGTTTTATCCGGCAGAAAAAACTTGTGTGCCATATCCAGACTCATATCCTGCGCGGCATGATTTTCCATGCTGGTTTTGAATAACTGATTAAACGGTGCCGGATATTCGCTAAATTTCCAACTAATTTGTTTAATATCAAAATAATACTTGAACATCAGACGACAAAAAGCAACATCGTGTGGACCTTCACAAAATACCAGTAGGACATTAATCTTTTCCATTATTTTGCCCTCCTCAGATCAACATTACCAGCCTCGACAAGTCGCCTGAATTTTTTGCCTGTGAATTCTCTGGCAACAATACCTTCTTCATTTTCCACTAAAGCACACGCGGATAGATCATCTATTTGTGGCATATTTTTAACGAAAGCATCAATACACTCTTTACTATGGCTAGTCAAAAATACTTGGGTATTAAAAAGTTTCGAGAGTTCATCAATAAATCCCGCAAACTGAGCGATCAATTTCGTATGAATGGCATTTTCAAACTCGTCAATAAGAATAATTCCATTTTGTGCCGAGGCAAATAGTAGTGAAAGGAAAAAAATACGCTGTAACCCTTCACCGTATCCGGTTAAGTCTAAGGTTTCCTGGAATACACGATCAGTAACCAGAAAGCGTTGCATTTCATCAGCCAGTCGAATATCCTCAACCGTTTCTACCACCTTTTCACGAATGAATTCAACGATTTTAGGTAAGCTTTTGGATTGCACACTTTTATAGTGGTGCTGTGCATAGCGGTGTGGTTCATTTAAGAAAAAAGGACTACTAAACACGGATGGACAAAGAATTTTAATACGCTCCGCCTGAGTTTCACGATCTTGCCCTTTGAATATTCTGATAAGAGATTTGAGCGACGTTTCGGCATAACATGAAGAAATTTCTACCGACTCAAGATAATGTGATTTGTCGATGCTGCTATTCTTTTCTTTATAGTGTTTTATCAAAATAGTTGCATTAGAGTTATCAAATTGTCCACTAATCTCAATCACCGGTGGTATCTGCTCAATAAACCATTCTGGATTGATCCGATCTTCAGTCATTTTTCCGCGCCGTCGAATCACTTCCAACAAACCCCCAAAATCATTCTGACGACAAAGTAGATAGACAGCCTCAAGTAATGTTGTTTTTCCTGAATTGTTAATACCAGTAATAAGATTGATACGGGACAACTTTGAAATGGTTAGATTTTGCAATCGTTTATAGTTAGACACTGACAGTTCAGAAAAATGAGCATCAATGCGATCATGAAACACGATTTTTTGCTCCACACCGACAAGACTGATAATACTAGATGCTTTCGCTCGGTTTATAATGCCCTGAAGACGACCAAGAACGGATTCAATATCCGGCAAAGAATCTTCCTGAATCACCATTTGTCCTAAAGTGTCAATTTCATTGCTGATTGATTTTATAGCAGCCTGTTGATGTTCACGAAACATCAGACTACTAGAACGGTACGCTGCATTGATATCACGAGTGAGTTTTAATTGTTCAAGTGCTTTTTCATCATTAATTATCTGGCCTAATAATCTGATATCATCTCGTGTCACCAGTGCCGGTTTCAGGTGATCATCTCCATAAGATACACTGCCGTCATCATCTTCATTTTCCAACGGTTCTGTGGATATTAAGGAAAATAAAAATTCACAATTTTGAGCATTTTGGGACTTATATTCATTATCATCCCATTTTAACCACTTTTTTAAAACCGCATTACGAACAATTTCGCGAAAAATGGGAAATTTATTTTCGTTAAATTGATCACCATAATCAGAATCCTGATATTGCTGAAGAAATGACAAAGCCCTTAAAGAACGGCGTAGTTCTATTTTAGTAATGGCTACCCGTTTGCATATTTCTTCTTCTGCAAGTTCGTAGGTAGAATGCATTTTGTCAAGCAACTTAGCCTGATTCCATTCTCCCCATTTTTTGTTGCCACTGATATGTTTCAGGGCCATCAAAGTAAGATGATGCATTTCATCGCTATCAGTATATAAAACCACCGGGACTTTACTAAAAATATCCGAATTGAGTTTACCCAGATCAATACCTTTTTGCTCATACTCTGATTGGAGATATTTCAGGGTTGCAATCCGCCGATTACCTTCAACAACAACATATCTTCCCACCTCCAATGGGCGAACTTGTATCTGATCAACCGGTAGGTAGTCATTCGCGTTAAAACTGTCCAGAATATCTTTAATATTCTGATTTTTATGACCCACTAATAACTGAGAGGTTCGATGCTGAACCGATTTTTCTTTGAACGATTGTTCTGGAACTTCTTTATAGTCAGGCTCATGGATTAAACGAAAGTTGTTTGGATCCAAATATAAATTTTTCAAGCTGACTTGTTTTTTATTGGCATCAAATTGTCTATTGTCTGTTACCATTTTTTGTTCCTTGTTTAAGTACTGAAGCATAAGTTTTCAGGTATTTTAAAATTCTTCCTCAGTCCCCCTTTCCGAAAGTGGGAAATTAATAGAGTTCCCCACTTACTTTGGTAAAGGGGGTATTTTTTTTGGTAATTTATTCAACCAAAAATATCTATAAATAATCGACTGATTAGACAAAGACTAAGTTCTGATTTTTGATTTTTAATTGAGTTTGTTGTTGCTTATCACGAACTAACTGATCGATTTCTTGTCTATACGCTATTAATTTTTCCATCGGCATAGCAAAAGGTTTTAAATAGAAGCCACTATGGTCTGATGTATCTAAACCCAATTCTCCTTTCCATAAAGTATTGGTATCAACTTTGTTTAGAAATAATTTATGTTCCAAACACTGTTGGAACAGTCGTGTTCCCGGAAATGGAATCAAATTAAATACATTGACAAGATCAAAATCAAGTTCTTTGATCATCTGTATAGTTTCTTTTATGGTTTCATCAGTTTCTTCAGGAAATCCAATAATAAAAAAACCACGAGTCATGAGTCCTCTTTTCTTAAATAACTCTGCCACTTCAAAAATTTTATCACGAGATAGTTTTTTTCCAATCACTTTGTTCCGAATGAACTCTGAAGCATGTTCAACGGGAAGGATGGCATGTCAATATCCAGCGTCACATAGGGCATCAACTATATCTTGGTCAATCGTCGCAATGTGAAGCCCGCTCATAGAAGTAAATTGGATATCCAAATTTCTTTTTAATATCTCATTGCATATTGCGATTAAACGAGATTTTTTAATGCCCATATTATCGTCAATAAATTCAAAATAATTTACCCCAAATTGCTTATGCAGTCTTTCAATTTCATCAACAACTCGTGCCGGACTATGATAACGAAAACCACGTCCCATTAAAGTATTAAAAGCACAGAAATTACAGTCAAAAGGACAACTGCGACTGGTTAATATGGGAGCTACGATGTCAATCTTATGTTTTTTGGGATTAAGCCATGCAGAATAATCAAAGCGATAATCATTGATAGAAATATCTTGCCATGCTGGCATCGGTAAGTCATCAAGATTTTTGATGGGTTCTGGACGTTCTCCGATAACAATTTTTCCATATTTTGTTCTTTGGGCTATTCCAGGCGTAGTAAAATCTGTCTCATTCGCATCAAGCATATCGCAAAGTTTTACGAAGGTGTAATCAGCCTCACCAATCGCAATATAATCTATAAAAGAACAATTCTCTAAAATTTCTCTAGGAAATAGTGTTGGGTGCATACCTCCAACTATAATTTTGACATTGGGAAAGGATTCTTTGATATAAGCCGCACTTTTTCTTACGAGAGGGAATGATGAACTTGAGCAGGTAAAACCAACTAATTCCGGTTGATATTCATTAACTGTTTGCAGCGTGATTTCTTTTAAAGTATTCTCATCTGTGCCAATGAATACGCCAAGATTGGATATAACGGGTTCATGACCAAATTTTCTTAAACTGGCAGCAAGATAAAGCAGAGACATTGGCGGAAACCGCCTTGTAACTCTGTTAGGATCAAAGGGGGGCGAAATTAAAAGGCATTTCATTTTTATTTAGCTTCTATTTTTAGTTTATTGTTTACCATTCGGTTATAGTCTTTCTCAATTTGATAAGGGACAAACTTCATAACCTCCCCCTACCCCTCATTCGTAAGGAGGAGAGTTCCCCATCCTTGATAAGGGGCTAGGGGGTGGTTGTCCATCACTAAATTGAGAAACGCTATAATAAATTTCAAATTTTTATACATTCCCGCTTGAATCATCAGCATTCTTTGACCTGATAATCTGATGGTATTGGGTTAATTGCTGCTATTTTATTTCTAAAGTGATATAATTTTTGGAGTGTAAAAATTTTTAATTGCGAAGAACCCATCTTTTTCCCGTATTTTTTTGAGAATGTTTCACCTAACACCAAGTAAAGTTTAAAATCATTTATGCAGTAAGCATCAAAAATATCTTTAAATTCCTTATTTAAGAAATCATTGATTGTTGTTGCAAATTTTTGTTGTATGTTTTTAATGTTAAGACCTTTTAAAGACTTAATGTCTTTCAGTTCTACTAAGTAAAAGTCATAACATTCATTAGTATCACATTTAACAAGAATTAAGCAGTCAATAGAGGGGGGAGGGTTAGGTTCTCTTTTTGAGTTATAGTATGCATCAATTTTTAAGACAATGTAGTTATCTTCTGCTAATTGCTTGCTAAATTCAACACGAGCATTATTTTCCTCACAAGTTTCTCGACGTAAACCAACTAAATCTGAATTTATAATTTTGTCAAACATCATGAATCCTCATCATTCAATTTTTCTATTGCGGCTAATTTTTCGTTAAAGATATCTTCAGCAATTTCCAGAAAATTTTCATCATCAATGCCTAGCTTGTCTATAGGAACATCTTTAGCAATGCTACCTTGAGGTGTTTCTTTGAAAACAGTTGCTTGTATGGAAGCTATATCAATTTTTCCTTCTAAAATGAGGTTGTTCAGTTTGTTAAACAGATAATCACTATGAGATGTGATTACAATTTTGACGTTCGCTTTAACCAATTTGGCCAATATTTCCATTAGTTGTATCTGGGCTTCTGGATGTAAATTAGCTTCTGGCTCTTCTATAAAAATAATAGATTTTGAGTTTGCCACAGCCACTTGATATTTTAGGTAACAAACTATAGGGGATAGTTCTGAAACCATTGAAGAGGTTGCAGAGATATCTAACACTAAATCGGTTTGATGAGGGTTATAAAACATTTTTTTAGTCACTTCATCAAAAATGACTTCACCTTTGAGAATCGTTTGTTCTATCTCATTCACAATGCCTAAAATCGGATTATCATCCTTCAAGTTTTTGGGTTGCAGACTAGATAAACCTAAAAAATAGTCGCTGCATGGTTCAGAAATATTGGGGAGTTCAAGTTTTTTGGTGGTAAATCTCCGACTTTTTGATAACTCAACCATAATTTGAGAAAGGCTATTTAATCCTTGATATAAACCAGAACGGGAAGCCGGTAAAAATATCAGCGAAGTTTCTTTTTTAACTTTACCCAAATATTCGTCGTCAAGAAAAAATAAAGCTTGTTCTAAAACCAGATCAATATCTGCCCTAAGCTCATCATCATATTCGTCTTCTGTCAGCGCTTCATAAGAAAACTTTTCTCTGTATTCTCTAAATAATTTGTTTATTTTAGCAACAATATCTGTCGTTTTAGGTACCAATTTTTGTTCTTGAATTTCCATTGTGAATTCATCCGAACCTTTCTTGATTGTCACACTCGGTATCTCTTTAGAAAATTGGTTAGTCATATTATCAAAAGTGTTATAAAAAGACTCTTCAATTTCTTCCAGCAACTCTTGGAACAGTGAAAAAAGCTGTGTGCTTATCATTTCATTCTGTGGATTTATTATTTCATGAGCCTCCTTCACTGCCATATTAACCCGAAACTGAATCTGAGAATATGAAACTAGCTGTGATAATACCTCATCTTTCCTAATTCGGTCCATTTTCATGTTCAACAGATTCTTTAAAACTAAATAAACCGCAGAAAGAGCATAAGACTTACCAAGATTATTTTTGCCGAAAATAACCACAAAGTCTTTGGTGAAATCAAAATTAAATTCTTTTACAGGGCCAAAATTTCTGATTTTAATTTGCATAACAATATTTCCTTTATAGGCCGGTAAATGATTTCACATTCATGTAGGGCAGAGTTGTGTGTTTGCCCTCATGCGTGTGACATTATTTTTCTGATTTTACCTTCTCTTGTTTTAAAAAACCATCGTTCTTCAAAGAGGCGTGTATTGCTTGAGCTATTAAGCTATACCCTTCACTCGTATAATGTCCAAAAACTCTAAATGGAAAGAGTGACTGTGGATCGGGATGAGTAGCAAAAACTCTATCATGTATGTCTATGATTGGAATTTTCAGGTGTTGAACAATAGACAATACCTGATGACGATGGTAAAAAGTGCCATGTTCTAAATCCGTTGCATATCTATTCCATGCAGGAAGATAGACAAAATAAAGTTTACCTCCCCAAGCAGATGTTAAATTCTTCGCATTTTTAAGCAGTTCTGTAAACAGCGGTGGTAATGATGGTTTAATTAACAACAGACGCAAGTGCCAAAGCTTTATTATATTGACTATATTATCTAATACTGTTTCTCCACCTATTTCTTCCATATATTTAATCAATATCGAGTCTATTTCTGATTGTCTATTGATTAAGTGTTGCGAGAATCGGTGATTACGATATTTCAAAAGGAAGGGGGAACTTTGTTCTGAAACTAAATCTCCCAAATCATTTCCTTCATAATACAGCCACAACACGTATTTCGGCTTCAGAGGTTCTGCATATTCTTTTAGGCTTGCCAATTCAAGCAAAGGGCCATTACCACCATTCCCCAAATTGATTACTTGTAGTCCTGACATCCTTCGTAGTTGGCTTGCGATATCTTCACCTTGTTTAACACAAATACCTTGGGTAAATGAATCACCAACCAACGCAACATCTATTCCCTCAACTTCAAATAGTCCGCTTGGATTGTTAAAACCATGTTCATCGCTCTTGTAATTTACCCATTTTCCGCTTTCGTTGCACAAAACGGTGTTTTTTAGTGATACACCACTCAATGGAAAAATTCTTTCTCCGTTGATTTCTAAACCATTTTTAGGAATTATTAAATGAGTATAAAAAGATGGGAAGGTATCTACACCTTGTTCTTTCATTTCCTGAATAATCTCCCGTTTTGATCGGGTATCAAAAGGGATTTCCATTTTTTGCGCTAGTCGTTGACGAATATCTGTTTTCTGAGAAAAGAGGAAAATTTCTACCGAATATACGCTAACACATATCGATAAACCAGTTAGAACCAAATTTATCTTGTAATCTTGACGCAATCTAAGGGCAAAGGAACATATAACAACGCCAGCGAGGGAAATTACCGCAAAAATCAAACGATGTTTATCTAGGCTAGATAATATCATGATCTTGTATAAGTCATAAATAAGTGCCATGAGGAAAAATAATATTCCACTGATTAGCACAAAATTTGCGAATTTGTTAGCACGCATGGTACTCCTCTGAAAAATTATGCTTTAGTACTTAACCTATTAAGAATAGTTTTTCTTATTTCCAAAGAATCTTGTTTTGAAAAATCTTCATCCCGACAACTATCGCATGGCGTTTCTTTTTCCCCAAAAGTAAAAAGGTTTTTGCGCCATTTTGCTAGTGCGTTTGAGGCATATATTTCAAAAATACTTTTAGATGACACATTATCTATTTTATACTTTTCATTTTCCACACTATCTGGAAAAAACTGACAGCATGGAAAAACATTACCATCATGACTGATAGTCAACTCACGCAACGAACGTGCACATGGTAATGTTCTAGTTGTTGAGGCATTGAGAAAACTAAGTGTACCTGCACGCGAGTTACCATATTTTAACCAATCATTAGCCATGATACGCAGTCTCATACCGTTCCAATCAAGATTTGATTCAATCTGTCCGTTTTCTAAAGGCGCACTGATTTCAGATTGACTTATATCTCGTCCTATTTTTTTTTTAAATTTTTTAAACGCTTTCAGTCGATCTTCTAATTGATAAGGTTTATTAACAGGAGGATGTAATGTCACAAATAGTGCATTTAAACCTATTTGACTTAATTGATTTAAGATATCTGACTCAACATAATCACCATTGGAATTGAACATGAGGAATGAATAAGGTAAGCTTTTTCGTACTTGTTTGATTTTAAAATAAATATTTTTATCGGCTAATGGTTCATTGTAAAGATTAAAAACAATTGTAGACGAATAATTGATGCTTTCTAGTTCACTCAAAATGTTGTTAAAAAGTTCATCTGTCATGTATAACTTATTTTTTCTACTGTCATTTAACGATACCGGGCAATACGAACACTTTCTATTACAATACTTGCTCGTTTCTAGATTGACAATACAAACAAACTTTTTAAATAATGCGCTTTGTTCATCAGTCGCCATGTTTGTAGGATAAAACAGAGATTTTAGGAGGTTATCTGGTACTAATAAAAAGTGTTCCCAATAATAGCGCGTCGATATTTTATTTAACTGGCTTGTTTCCATAACCTATCTATTAGTACAACGGATCAGGGGATTGAGCGGATTGGTGCAAAGGCCTATTGTCAGTATAATCAACAACCTAAATATTTATAGAGAGCGTTTTCCGACTTTTTTTAGCTACACCCACCAGACGAAATACTTATTTATTTCAATGACATAATAATTGTATTTAACCCAATCGAAAAATGCTATAACTAATCCATTAATGTGCCACCATTGATATCAATCGTTTCCCCGGTAATATAATCGGATAGAGATGTGGCAAGAAAAAGCGCGCAATTTGCCACTTCATCAGGCTCACCAAGGCGGCGCAGAGGAATGGCACGACGCAAACGTTCTCGTGCTTCAGGATTCATGCTTTTTGGCATATCGGTATTAATTGAACCTGGCGCTATTGCATTAATACAAATATTATATTGTGCATAATGATAAGCTAGATGGCGAGTTAAAGCAATTTGTCCAGCTTTAGACACTTCATAACTTGGTGAGGCACTTGGATGCGGCAATTTTGCCATTTGCGATGTCATATTAATGATTTTGCCAGACGCTTGAGCACGCATCAAAGGCAGAACCGCACGACAAGCATGAAATGTGCCATGTAAATTAACGTCAATCACTCTGTACCACTCTTCAAGGGGTAATTGTTCTACTGGCGTGCGAGTAATCACACCTGCACAATTTACTAAAACATCAATTTGACCAAAATGATCTAGTGTCACTTTTACAATTTCTTCAGAAAACTCTGGTTTAGCAATATCCCCGGCAACAATCTCAGCTTTTGCTCCCATATTCCGCACTTCGTATGCGGCTTGATTTAAGCGTTCTTGATTTGTTGCAACTAATATCAATGATGCACCATGAGACGCAAATTTAAGTGCAATGGCTTTACCAAGCCCACGTGAGCCACCAGTTACTATAGCAACCTTATTTTTAAGCAATTCCATTATTTTGTTGACTTGTTAAATTCCTAGAAAAAGTAGTTGCTATTCAACTTCAACATAGATCAATTCTTGCATACGCTCAGTTTTTGTTAGCATTTCTTCCATAGAGTCAAATTGCAGAAAAACGATACCAAATTTTGAAGTCATCACATCAGAAACATAATCACCCTTTTTCCACCACATAAATTGATCTATGATATTTTTTTTAATAAAAGAATCATAAATAATGTTTTTTATCCTACCATGTTTAGCACTCATCACACAATGGCGCGTAAAAAAACCTTTAGGCTCAACATGAGATAACCCATTACAATCCAATCCGGCAGAGGCTTTAACAATCCAATCAGGGTATAACACACCGGTAGCATGTTCAACTAATTTAATATAGAGATCACCGGGGGCACGCCGACAAATTTCAATAATGACCGGTTTTCCTTTTCTAAGAATATACTGAACATGAAAAATCCCCGTTTTTAAAGATAACAAACTTGCAATTTTATCAGATTCTAAACAAAGTTTTTTTTCTATAGTTGAAGATACAATACTAGGTGTTGATGCTGCGGAAACTAAATAAGGATTTTTAAAATAATGTTCATTATCAGAAAAGAAAAAAATAATATGCCCATTATGCAAAAAAGCTGAAAAACCATGACGACTTCCGCTAATAAATTCTTCTACAACGATGCGTTTTGCCGGTGAAGCCGAGAATGCTTTTTCTAACGCCGGTTTAGCTTGGGCAATATAATTAATTATAGAAATACCTTTACCACCCGTCAAATCTACCGGTTTTATAATTAAAGGAAAAGATAATGATTCAATACGGTTTAAGGCTTCTTTTATATTTGCAAACCCCATAGCTATAGGTGATGATATAGCATTTTCTAGGGCAAATTGACGATACAAATCTTTATGATGAATAATTTTTGCAATTTCGTATGAATCATGGCCTGGTAGCCCCAATTTTTCAGCAACATAGGCAGATGATAGTGCAGAAAAATCGTTACAACAAGCACAAATGGCACTGATTTTTAATTGCTCACTTAGTGTAAGCATTGCTTTGATCTCAGAAAAATCGGCTTGATGGTATTCGTCAGAATAAAGATGCCCTAATTCGTTGGGACGATTTCCAGTTGTAATAACATGATAGCCAAGTTTTTTTGCAGATAAAATCAGTGGAATATCCGCATATCCACCACCAACAATCAGCATTTTTTTATGTTTAGGGTTCATTTACAAATAGTTTTGCCGTTACAGTCTTATCATAACAGATTGATTTTTAATGACTTTAAATTTTGAAGACGATATAAGTCTATGAAATACAAAAGATAATTATTAAGGGACAAGTCTAATCACCAAAAAGACTATTCGGTATCGCGTATTTCTCGAAGTAATTGAGTTGAATCAATTTTGATAGAATTTATTATGATTATAACGGATTTTGGGGAGGCACTTATTTCAAAGCATACAGTATATAGTTTGAGTATTTTTTAAAGAGTTATTTTGGATCAATACGTTATTTTATTTATGGTTTTTAAGTGATCGGAGACTTATTGATTTATCATTCAAAAACAATCAGTTACTCTAAATAACGGAATTGATAATGACAATTATCAATTAACAATTAGTAATTAAAAACTCATTAAAAATGGCCCTCCCCAAAATCCGTTATAATCAGTTGTTTTTCACGCTAAAGTTGAGGCAAACAAAAACTTGTTAAGTGAAATTGTTAATTATTAATGATAAATCCTTCAATAAATTGGCGTGATTTTGTGATTTGAATCACCTTCAATAAATTGGCGTGATTTTGTGATTTGAATCAATTTGGGGTGCTGTCGTTAGGTCTCATTTCAAAATGGTTCTATTTTTATGACATCCCTAAAAAACAATTAATGAGCTACGCAAAAGTTTTTGTTTGCCTCAAGTTTTGCGTAGTGTTTTTCGTTAACAATTAGCAATTTCTCAGCTTTTGAAGCTTTCCCACCCAACGACCCCAGTACCCTGTTGCCGTTCCTTTGAAAATTAAAACCACACAGCGCCGTTACCAATATACCTTGTCTACCATAATCGTAAAACTTAATAATTGGTTTTCAATAAACTCAAGAGCAAGCAATATACTAATTAATTATCAAGTCTTTTTTTTAAAACAATTTTTTCGTCTGCTTGTTTAAATTCAACATCGAATAAATCAAATACCACTTCCCTGCCTAAAAGAACATCTTGATAGACTTCGGTTTGCATCCAGGCAACCGGAGCCGTAAAGCTATAAGAATCAAGTTGTATTTCTATATCCCGTAGCACATATTTAACGCTACCACCAATGCCTTCAGCTTCACTAAGAGACTCTGCATGAGCCAGTTCATAACCTAGAAGAAGTCCCAAATCTTTAGGTATAAGGCTGAAATCAGCACCAGAATCGACTAACATTTTAAGTGATTTTGACGTTTTCACTTTGAGTACAACAGGATACTTAGGTTGCCATTCGTGATGCTTGACGTTTTTAAATCTGATCGGTAAAAACCTCACCGGTTCGACAAAATCGCTGTCAAAAATGTAATCCATGATATATTGAGATGACGGCATATTATTGGTGGCATTAGCCACGTTTACAATGTTTTTATCATGCGCGATAACACCTTCATTTGTAAAAGCAATCCACTCAGATTTGTATTTTCTTAACTCACTTTTACAGGAACGATACCAGTCGTTGGGCGTTTTGTATTGTTTTGTCATAAATTGATTCCACTTTAAATTTGAGATAAATCCTGTTGCCGTTCTCGCGATAAATTAAAACCACACAAAGCCGTTGCCAGTATACCCTGTATTCCCATAATCGCAAAACTTAATAATTGTAGTACGATTGAATAAGCAACAGCGAGAGTTTGATCAATCCCATACAATCCTAAAGCCAATACACAAGCTACTTACTTGATAAATGTTACTCGCCTATTATTGTACCTTATGAATTTTACGATGAGTCCAATTATTTACTTTTATTTTCCAATTTCTAAATAGATTTATGATTGTCAGTTTATCATCTACGATTTATTGCTTAGGGGTAAATCCCTAAGCTAAAAGCTCAAGTCTGCTAAAGCAGACTAATTCTACCAGAATATATTTAGTGCCCTTTAGGGTACTTTAGCTTTTAACCCTGAACTTTAGTTCATGGCATTTAAACAGCAAGTTTCATAAGTTAATTGAATTTGAAAAACTATTGCAACCGATTGAATAGCAACAATTAAAAATTATATTCCATTTTTTCTGAGTTTTCAGTATCTTATGATTTGGTCTTTTAGCACTTATTAACGAAGAATTTCTTGTTTAACAAACTGCAAATTTTTATAAATGCCAATTAATTTATCCAAATCGGTACTGTCATAATTTTTGCTGATGGAATATTGATACTTATGTTGATCTAATTTGGTTAAAATCATAAAACTCCAATTGCCACCGATAATATAAGCTCCTTTTATGGTTTGAACATCATTTAATTCGACTGCTGCAATCAATTCTGCCAATAGTTGGGGTTCTGGATTAGAATATTGTAGTCCGTTTTTAAATTCTTGAATAAAAAAGTAAGGTTTTTCTGGATATTCCAAACCGGTTGCCACGACAAAATCTGTGATACCACTTAGGATGAATTGCTGGGTTTCATAAACTAAAGTTTCTTCATAAAAATCTCGAATTTTATGTTTAAAAGATTTATAATCAATTTTGTTTAAAATTGGTGCAATAAAATGGATTTTAAAATCTTCTTCATTGTAAACTTTGATTAGATCAATTTCTCGTTCTAATAATGTGGTTAAAAATTGGATTTCTTGCTCAGTCAACACCAAATCGCAATTTAACCAATGATTAAATACCTGATGATCATATATTCTTTCAAGATCGAATAATGTTCTTAATTCTTTAATGGTTATCTTGCCAAAATTATACGTAGGAATTTTAGGTGCGACTGATACCTTATCCTTGATAATTCGTTCTAAAGAAGCGATACGTTCTAATAATTCTAACTCTCGATCTCTAGTCATTTAGTTGTTCTCCTTCATGAGTCTTAAAAAACTGAGTTTTAGAAAATCAAGCGAGCGTTGGGTGAGTAGAAAACCCACCTAAGGAACGTGCATAAAATAAATTAGAGGGCAACCACAAGGGATTGCCCCTACGAATCCTCAATTGATCTAGGGGCAATCCTTTATGGTGGCCCTATTGTTGTCGAATTTAATTTATGCACGTTCCTAATGGGTGTGATTAAAAGTGCATGGATAGCTATAAGACTCAATTGATGTTGGACTTACGCTATCATGAAAGCATTACTTCGAGTCAATCAAAAATTGAGCTGACAAGTGACCTAAAAATTATGAAAAAACCATGCACTTTTAATCACACCCCGTTCCTAATCTCAATGTTGACAAGAATCATTTTTCATTAATTGAATGGTTGCAATGGGTTTAGCTACCCACCCTACGCTGTATTCCCATAATCGCAAAACTCAATTCTATGGCTATGTATCCAAAGCACTAGCAGTCTGAAAACGCCAACCACAATCATATAAAACATTCTGTCAATCACTAAAAGAATGATAGCATATCCTAATACTATACTTAACACGGTAATAAACTCAACTTTTTTTTGATGTTTTTTAGTGGATGAAATTAATGATATAATACTGTCTAATTTAATAATCACCTATTTGGAGAACAAGATGATCGCCATTGATTTTTTAGAAGAAGAACGCGAGGCTTTACATTATGAAAGATATTTTTCGGCTAGATTTAAAAATGGACTATAATTAATGTTCTCATATTCATGGGTAAGACTGAAATTATGCTGCGAATAGGGCTTGATCACCAAATAATCCAAACCGATTTCATCACGGCAAATACGTGCCAGTTCCGTCATTTCATCCGCATTTTCGGGTAATAACAAAGATTGTGCCCCGACAGTGCAGTCATGATTATGTTGACGCTTATAGGTGATCAAACGTTTCCGATTATTGATAACCTTAAAAAAATCATCTGCTTTGCCGCGATGAATCTGATGAGATGTGGCTTGTGTACCGGCATTGATAGAAACCTTTATCCAAGAAGTCAATGGCATACTGTCTTCAATAAAACGATCAGTTATCACTGTACCATTGGTGGTGAAAGCAACATCAATTCCGGCTTTTTTGGTTATGGCAACAATTTCATTGATTTTTTTATGCAGCAAAGGCTCACCTTATCCTGCATACATAATACTTTTAACCCCCAAGCGCGCCATTTCGGGCAAGCGTTGCTGTAATAAATCCAGTTTCAGTTGCACCGGTTTATAACCAATATAGTCTACCGCACAAAAGGTACAGCGATGGTTACAAGCGCCTACAGGCGCGACTTCTACATAGATGGGATAGATTGATTTTGCTTTTTCCCATTCACCCTTCACAGCAAGGAAATCAGCCACCTGTTGAGGATGGTAGATCAGTTTATGGGTATCAATGCGGTATTTATCGCTCATATCAATATTTCTCTAATTCAAAAATCAATAGAAGGCTGATATTTAGCGTAGCCCACCTTCGGTTCACGCAAAAGTTTTTTAAGCAAATACTTTTGCGTGAAATGCTGATCTATCATGATTTACACTGATATCGTAGATTATCAATTCAATCAGTGCAATCAGCGTTCGCTCATATGGGGAAACGGGTTAAATTTTGATTTGTCCGTTTATTATCAATAAGTTATGACTACATTTCACCTATTTACCCACATGAGCGTCAGCGTTCTATCACATGATTTGTCTTCATAAAACTTGGAATACCAATATAAACTATTTATTAAAAGTGTTATGAAAATTTAACGCAAAAATGAAAAGGGCAAACACGCAGGTTTGCCCCTACCACGACTTGTTGAGTATTAGAATAATCTAATGCCCTTTATGCCGAGAGCCTTGTTGACTTATTTATAGGCGTTCTGATGAATTTCATAATTTATCAAGTAGCCTCGCAAAGCTTTTGGTGGTTTTCAGTTGTTCTCTAGTCAACCTTTTTGCAATTTGAATACCATCTATTGTTTTTTGATAACCGTGTTTTCCGCAAATCTGCAAAAGATGTTGAGATGGGTAATGA
>Ga0180298_1000009_pt1 | contig 33746 bp, 27 predicted proteins | sample GuaBasSediGuay13_FD_121800 | JGI IMG/M metagenome (GOLD analysis project Ga0180298, IMG submission 121800) | Subseafloor sediment microbial communities from Guaymas Basin, Gulf of California, Mexico - Guay13, Core 4488-10 , 4-6 cm | ecosystem: Environmental > Aquatic > Marine > Hydrothermal...
ACCTATCTCCTTACCAAATTCATTTAAAATTTTCCATGTTGTAGTTTCATCAGATCGAGTCAATAATTTCCATGATGAACTCAAGCCAAACTTATCTAAGATCTTCCATTGTGAGTTTGTCTCACTCATATTGAGTAACTTCCAAGCTGGACTTATATCTTGAGCAACAAGCAGTTTCCACTCTATTATCCTCGAAATAGTTTCCATAGCTAAAATTTGCCATGCAACATCTCTAACAAGTTCCCCAAAAATTCTCCATTGAGAATCTAATATCTCTCTGGTAAGTAGCTTCCAAGTTGAGTTTAAACTAAATAAATTAACAACTTTCCATCCTACTGTTGCTAAAATAATTTCTATCTCATCTCCAACACTTACAGTTGGTTCTGGGTCAGCGTATTTACGAATGAAAATCCAATCCCATTTATTAAAAGCAGTTTGGTGCCCACTATTCAGTTCAAAATGTGAGTTAGTCGGACTATACGAACCTGTTATTTCCACACTATCAGTTAAAGAACCAGACTGTTCCATCCTCGATTTGGAAGATGTTACATAAGTTTTGTATCTATAGTCGCCAACTGAAGGAGTGTGTGTACCTAAATTTTCGACATAACCACTTGGATAATAGAGTCTCCATTTTCTATCATCATTTATCCACATATAAGCAAAACGTTTTTCATTGCTACTGGTTCGCCACCCAAATTCAATAGTATGCCAACCTGATGGAGATAACGCAGATAGTGAATTCTTCATCTCAACAATACTACTCTCTGAATAGGTATTTACAGTTCGCAGAATTTCATAATCTCCGGTTAAATCATCTCCACCTAATATAAGTTTTCCATCTTTAATTGCTGTACCTGCTTTATCCTCCTTTATAACCCATTTTGAGGTATCTATCTTTTTCTCGATAATTAATACTCCAATACGAGGAGGATTACTAAACCAACAGTCATAATATATATATATCTTATTTCCAAGACTGAATTGAAATGGATTTTCCACTTCATCTCCTTCCCAGCTACGGGTTACTACCAAAATTGGATTGTATGAACTATCTGTCCAGTTAATACAGTCAGTAGATTCAGCATAACCCACCTTAGAGTAAGTACTTGCATCTTTACCACCATATAAAATATGATATTTACCATCATCTTCATACTTAAAAGTTCTAGCAGTAAAGGTTGCTTCTGACTTCCACCCGCTGCCGCTTGGACTAATTACAGGGTTAGATGGTTCCTTTATCCAATTTATACCATCTGATGATGTTGCCAGTCCTATTTGTGAATCTAGGTTTCCCGGATCCTTACCTGTATAGAGCATCTTGTAAGTTGTAGAACTTATCTTCAAAACGCTTGGGTGTCCAATCTGGTCCCCTTCCCAAGTTTCTGTCGGTGTTAAGATTGGATTGCCACTGTATTTTGTCCAATGTATACCATCATCTGAGGTTGCATAACCAATTTTACCACTTGATCCATACCACATCTTCCAAATTCTAGCATCCGTATCATAGATAACACATGGATAACCAACACCATTTCCTTCCCAAGTCTCTGTTGGTGTTAAAATTGGATTACCACCATATTTCGTAAAGTTTGTCCCTGTGAAATTCTCTACATCTGCAATTGCTAATCCTATCTGACGCTCCCCCGAGTCATTAAATCCTGTATAAAACATATAAATAGTGCCATCTTTCACTACTATGCAAGGGTGAAGAACTTTTTGACTATCAAATTCTCCTGATGCACCTGGTGTTAAGGCTATGTTGTCAGTTCCTTGCCCTTTCTTATAACCTGTTATAGGATAGTTCGGAACATTACCTGTACTCTTACTCTCAAAATCATCGAAGAACTCAAATGTTGCATCACCATTGCTTTGATTGGTTGTATCTAGAGGGTTTCCATAACAAATATAAATCGTTTTTGAACCTGGGGGGATTGAAGGGACTTTTACCCAGATTTTTGTATTAGCATCATTACAAGGCCCTTCCAACCAATAATTTAATAAGCTACCATCAGAATCAAAAAATCTTATATCCCTGCAATCACTTTCCATTTTTCCTGCCGAAATTAAGGAAGTTGTGTCTATAGTTACTAAAACTTGAAAATCTGTCAAGGTAGAAGTAGAATCTGATGAGATAGTAATTGGACGTTTATAAGAAGTTAATTGAGTAGCTATTTTCCATCCAAACTTTTTATGTAATATTGTTGATATAGTAAAATCACTACTTCTGTAGAATTTAATTATTGTTCCATCTACCCATACAAAAGCATACCCTGTTCTAGGTCTATTTGTTTTTTGTCCAAGAACAGTTGGATGGAGTGCCCAAATACCGTTTGGGAAATGGTGGTTATTTGCTGTATCAGTAAGTCCTACTCGTGACTGCCAGCCGGAGTTGGTTCTCTTACAGTATTGTATGTTATAGTATCCAATATTGGTCCCCCAACCAAGTCCTCGCCAAACTACGTGAATGTTATCATCTTTATCAATTGCAATGACAGGGTGGGTTTGATCTGCATTTTTATCCGTTACAGCCTCTCTTGATCCCCAACCAGATGAAGTTCTTCTTTTATATTGGATATTCCAGTTTGTAGTATTGGTTCCCCAACCTTTACCAAACCAAACTACATGTATATTACCTTGACTATCTATAGCAATGGAGGGGTTTACCTGATCTGCGTCTTTGTCAGTTACAGCCTCTTGTGGTTCCCAGCCGGTACTGGTTCTCTTCCTATATTGTATATTATGGTACCCGGTGTTGGTTCCCCAACCAGTCCCTCTCCAGACCACGTGGATATTGTTGTCGTCGTCGATTGCTATCATAGGAGTAAGTTGATCTGCACCTATGTCTGATACCGCTTCTCGAGACTGCCAACCAGATGAGGTCCTCTTACGGTACTGTATGTTGTAGTATCCAGTGTTGGTTCCCCAGCCAAGCCCCAGCCAGACTATATGTACGTTGTCATTACTGTCGACAACAATAGAAGGGTGCTCTTGGTTAACGTTTTCGTCTGTTACCGCTTCTTGGGGTTGCCAACCAGCACTTGTTCTCTTGCGGTATTGAAGATTCCACTTTGTGGGGTTATTCCCCCAACCGAGTCCACGCCAAACTACGTGAATATTGTCTTCGCTATCTACTGCAATACCAGGTCGATCCTGAGTATCTGTCCCATAGCTTACTTGCTCTTCTATCCAGGTTTTACCTCCATCCTTAGAGTAGGAAGCATAGATTTGGTAATATGTCCCATCTGAGCGGCTATAGACACACCATAAGATTCCGTTACTAGTTCTAGCCAATTTCCGTTGGGGACTTCCCGCTAAACTTTGGTCATACCCCCCTGTTTTAACCGTATAAGAAGGCATTTAAAACTCTCTAATCTTTAAGCATATTCTACTGTGAGAGTACCTTGGTCACTTGATGTATTTCCAGCACCTGCAGAAACAATTCGCTTCAACCATACACGTACTGCTTCGCCAGGTGTGATGCCAGGAAGAGTTAACTTATTCGAGCTGGTGTAGTGACCAAACGAAATGTTTCCACCACCACTATCTGCGGGGGTGTCGCCTTCGTCAGTAATAGAAGGACCATTCCAATTCGATGCGTGTGCTCCAACACTATCGTAGCCCAAATCGATTTGGGTGTCAGGACTTGATGTTTCGATCGACATGTAAACCGCAACTTCAGTTGCGTAAGCATCCCCTGAGTTGTAGATATCAATCGCCCTGTATTCTACATCTCCTGCTTCAGCTTCGGCGGGAGATACGTTGTCAAATAGGTTGTTCATTGGAGTTTCAGAGACCACAGTGTTAGACATAACACCGCCCAGCGAGGCGTTAGGGTCTGAATTCGTTGCTCCTCCAGTCAACCTAAATTCCAATGTTGCTGCCATACTTTTCCTCCTTTAACCGAGTTTTCTTCCTCGCTTGTAACTGTTATTAACCATTCAGTCAAGTGGGGAACCAGTTATAGATGAGTCTTCACAAGTAGGTGGACTATCCGCCCATAGTTTTTCGCTGTAGGTGTTTCCACACACACCTGGATCTTCCACTGACCCACTTCGTCGAAGACGACATTGCTACATCTTATCTTTGTAGGATCATCGTCAAGGGTAGCGCTCCATTCACCTTTGCTCCCATTGGGTTTTTCGTACCTCATTTTCCACGCAGTCGCGTCAGATACATCACATCCTGTGTTTAGGACAACATCTACAGCATCATCCACAAAGATGTCACTTACTTCAAACTCTTCACCTAAGCCTACCTCGTCGGCTATTCGACTCTCTAGCTCAAGCTTTCTCTTACAGAGCGTTCCTGGCATTTAAGCACCCCAAGCCTGACTTCTTCTGTATTTTCAATCTAGTCAATACTTAGACACTTCAAGCTCGAATTAAAGGGCTTACTTCTTGCCAGTGAAACCAAAATCATAGATACTATCAGGTGGGAGGTAGTTATGGGGACAACTATAATCACTTTTGATGAGCGGAAGGGTGCTTTAATACAGCACCTACTACAATGGAAAGACTTCCCTAAAATAGTAGCGTGTGATGAATCTGACCGAACTTTGTACAGAGAGTTAGGGTGTGAAACAGTTCCACGTGGAATGGACTTCCTTGAAACGCTTAAGCGACTTGTTTCAGCGGTTAGCACTGAAACATTTACTTTTATTTATCCAGGATGTTTTGTGAATCCTAATTACTTCCTAGAAGCGGCTAACATCTTAAGGGCACCTAATGTAGGTCTACTAGCACCAAGTCTGAACGTCGCAGCTGGTCCGCAAGCGGCCAGTCAACATGTTCAGTTCAGACAGTCAGTAAGGGTAGCGCCGTGGTGTTTCAGTGGACGTACCTCACAGATTAAGTCGAGCTTAAACACCAAACGTCTTTTAACAGGCTTCGATGTAGTCCCCCACATTTGTACTACTTTCGCTCTAGAAGGTTTGTTTCAGGTTGTGTGCTCCAAGTATATCCTTCAGGTACCAGTAAGCTTGAAGGATCGTGTGAAAGAGGCTGATTTAGGACATTACTTACTGACCCAGCCAGTTAAGCCACTCAACCCCATACTTGTTTACACAGGGCACGGTGAGGTCCCACCCCGCGCGTCGACGTTATTCTCAAAAGTAATAAAAGCACCACTTGAGTCGGTGGAACTGCCACGTGACGCACTAGTGTTCGTATTAAATGGGGGAGAGGACTTTGACCCCTCAGTAACTAAAGAGAAGATCAAAAGGTTGTGTACACCCGTCGACCCAGCAACGCTTGCTTACTACGCGTGTGTCGTTAATGTGTGGAATGGGTACAAAGTTGGGAATCTTGATTGGTCTCTCAGAGCCTTCCGAGGTGGTACCTCAAGGTTAAACTCCATGATACAGTCAAACCCAGAACTGATACCTGAGGACGCAAAACGAACCTCGGGAATTGTCATTCGTAGAAAGCTGAAGGACCTGCCAAGGGCAACACTGACGGTTCAGCCCTTTACCTCTTCCTCTCTCACAATAGCTACTATTATGAAGAACGAGAAGGACCGGCTCGCAGCTTATTTGAGTTTAACTCTCCCGTTCGCTGACGAAGTACTGCTAGTTGATACAGGTTCACAAGACAAGTCGGGCAAGTACGCCAGAAAGTTCGGTGCAAGGGTTATAAACTTCAAGTTTAGAGATCACTTCGCCGAAGCACGAAATGTATACTTAAAGAAGTGCAAAACTAAGTGGTTGCTCCACTTGGACGTAGATGAGGTAACAGACTTCAAGAAAGTAATGAATTTAATTTTATCAGACCTTCCATCGGTAGATGGGGTTCAACTTCAGGTGTTGAACGTCATGAAGCGTACCCGCTCGTATGTACATCAAGACGCGGTCCGCATCATCAAGAACCCGAACTTGTGGTACTATACGGGAAGAGTTCACGAAACCGTAGAAGAGTGTGCCGCGAAACACTCTAAATCTTTAATCAGGGCGTCCGGGTTAGTCATATACCATTTTGGTTACCTCTCCTCCAATGTCCCCAGCAAGTTAGAGTACTATCGGAAGCTCAATGAGCTACAAATGCAGGAAAACCCGTACGACTGCCGACCTTACTTTAACCTCGCTCTGCATGAGTTGAATCGTCAAGAGTTAACTGATGAACAAATTGATAAAGTTATTAGGATGTTGAAGAGAAGCATAGAGTTACACGGCACTTTCGTGCTCGCGAAATATGAGTTAAGCCGGTGTTACTGTTTAAAGGCTCTCCAACTTATAGAGGATATCATGCAGCTTGCACCTCGAGATCATCCCTTGTATAAAGAGGTGAGTAGGGTGCATACTCTCTTGAAGGACTACACGCGTCGTATTATAGTTGAAGAATGAAGAATTTGCTACGACATAACCCATTGTTTGAGCGGCGCTGTCAGAGCTTTACTGTTCGTCGGTACACGCCTTGCGTTTCACCTTCTCTCAAATGTCACAAGAATCAGCTCGTCAACATTTCAGCTACCATTAAACCTAAGTCGCAACTTAGGTTAATCCGCACTGATGATGGGGATAAAGTGAATTGCAGTGTAGTAGGAAGCACGATAGAGACGTTGATTTTAGAGACCCAAGTACCGTCTACAACAAGCGCTGAATACTCCCACTTGGACTACATTCAGTGTGATACAGATTGCCAAGTAAGCTGCTATGTAAACAGACCCGAGGTGCAACTACAGTTGGGCACTATAAAGGGGGCACTTGTTGAAGCTAAGAAGGCGCTAGGGATGGATGAGCTTGGCAGACTGGTTTTTATCAACACACAAGTGTTAGTGTGTTTACCCTCTGTGTTTTCGATCATGGCGGGTGATACAGTAGAATCCTCAAGCGGTATTTACGAAGTTAAGTCAGTGAACCCCGCTTACAGCCCACGTGGCGAGCTTGAATTCTTAGAGTGTGATGTAACACAATTGTTCGACCCTGGAGCGCGCTCATGAAGCTTACAATTAAGATATCAGGCCTAGAAGATATACACGCTGATCTAGAGCAAAGAAAAAAACGCACAATAGAAGTGATTTACAACGAGATTCTGAAGCTCGTATCAGCTAGGCCTATAAGTAGGGAGGAACTGCGCTTTTCTGGGCATCCATATGCTCGCCGACACGGACCCAAGTACATTGAACCTGTTGTGCACTCAAACACTGGACGGTTGAAGGGCGCGATCAAAGTGAAACGTGGTGGGGTTGTGTTCAACCTCAGTGAGTGTCCTTACATAGAATATGTCCGAAAAGGTACACGGACGATGCTACCCCGCTGGTTCGTGAAAAAAGCGATAGAAAACGTACAAGGTGAGTTAAGGAGAATTTGGTCACAATGAGATACGCGGTTGAAGTGTTATACTACCTAAAAGAGATTTATGAGCACGCCCTCCAATCCTTAAACCGTGGGTACCAGCTAAACCTAGTAAGATCCCCAGTCATTACTACATCACTCCCTACTCCTCACACCGCACCTGCTAGCTTTATCAAGTACGAAGTACAAAAGGCTTCGCTTTACGGATTCTTCGACCTCAAGGTCGAGTTCGTACTCACTGTTGCTATAGAGCACGATGTAAGTGGTTTAGCAGAAAGATTCGTCGCTGAAATGAAGCAACGACTCAGCGGACGCCTTTTCACTCCGCATGTCTATTTCGTGAGAACATCCCTAATGATCGCTGAGTCCTTAAATACATCAGAAAAAACACGAACTTACACACTCACTTGTGTATTCCAGGGACTTGAAAAGGAATGAAGCAAAATCCACAAACATGGCGTTGTGACAAATGTGGCGCACTTTTAGGTTTCGTTGACCTTCCTGACGTCTTGCGAATTAAATACAAAGACGCATACACCCTAATAAATGTTATCACAGGAAAGACCGAAGTAAAAGTCGTCTGCCGAAAGTGCGGCTTCATCAACACCAAGATACTCAAGCTCGCTTGACTTTTAAGTCACACTAGTCCATTCAATGTTAGTCTAGGCGGTAACGCTTAGAAACTAATTTCAAGGAGGTGAAAGGTAGTATGAACGTTCCCGAGTACACTACCAAGCGTTTATCGTTCGGACCAGGGGTGCTATACCTTGGCGCAGCAGGAGCAACCCCTACGAGAGGTGGGGCCCGTGACTAGTAATAGTCAGGTGAAAACTCCGCTCGGTCAGGGAAGCCTAAGTCCCAGCACGGGATATGGTAACCCTGAGGGGTTAGACTCGAGAGGGTCGAAGCCTTGCAGAGACTTCCCTGAGGAAGACTGGATAACGCTCCCCGTCAGATCGAAATATGGAATGTTTGAGCTCAAAGTTGGGAAGGCAGATTTAGACCTTGTCTCGAAGGGTTTGGGTGTTGCAAAACAACGTACAAAAGGAGGACACATGCACTTTGTTGCAACCGCGTCGAAGAATGGACGGTACAGAAGAAATTCCGATTGCCGTTTTGTGCACATACTGGTTGCGGAAAGGGCTCTGGGGAGACCTTTAAAGAAGGGGGAGGTTGTTCATCACATTAATGGGGATCCTTTTGATAATAGAAGAGAAAACTTAATTATCATGAAGCAGGCAGAGCATTCGAGGATTCATATAGTCATGGGTGTCCTTTACGCACAGGAGCATTTCCAGAGTTCCTCGGGCGGCGATCAATTTACCTCTTTTGTCAAAGAGGTTCTTGGTCGCAATACGCGGAGCATCCGGGGAATTTACCAAGTTATCTGACCCGGATGGTGGTATAGTCCACTCCTTATCGAAAGATAAGGGTTAGGGGCCACAGACATTGGTGCAGTAAAAACAGGAGCTGTACTAACTATCACTAGAGATAAGCTGGAGGTAAAGCAGGGTTCGCCTGCACAGCTGATCCAGCAGTGGGTTATCAATGAGTCTGTAAAATTAGAGGTTCATGGGATGGAATGGAACCTTGAGAACCTGAAGTACGCGATTGGAGCTGGAATCATCAAAACTGTATCGGGTGGCAAGACATTAGAGCTAGGTGGTACTATGAGCATCGAGGAATGCGCGCTCGAATTCGTACACCAGATGCCTGCTGGTGGTACAGTCATAGTTGACATCTGGAAAGCACAAGCAGGTGGTGAAATCGCAATCACCTTCGGTGATGACCCTCACGAGTTCCCTTATGTGTTCATGGGTTTAAATGCCACTACTGATTGGGCTGGGAACCCATTGGAGACAGGAGCACAATTATGTAAAATCACTTTATTAGGTGACTTTACTTAATAGTAATCCAAAATGACGCCCAGGAGGTGCAACATGGAACAAAAACCATTTGAGGAGTATTTAGAAGGTAACAGAAAAGTTAAGCTCTCTTCCGGTAAGGAGGTAGAAGTACCGCCCCTTACTTGGGGAAGAGAGCTTAAAATCTACAAAGCATTAACCGAGGTCCTCAAGAAGCTCGCCGCACCTGTAGACGCCAAAACAGGCGAAGTAACAGCAGTTACTCCTGATCAAATGTACTCGTTTCTGCTGACTTTCGTGGACGAAGCTACTAACATCGCGGCTCTCGTGTTCGGGCAGGATGCTCAATGGGTAACAGAAAACCTCACATCAAGTGACATGACCGAGTTTGTCCTCCCTTTATCACTAAACATTTTCAACAAGCTCAGCAGGGGCATGACCAACGCTTTCGGCGCTCTCGCGTCACTAGAGAAGAAGTAGGAAAGATAATTGCTGATATTGTTGACTTCTTGTGTTCTGAATATGGGTGGACACCAGATCAGGTCTTCAACTTGACACGAGCCACAGTTTCCGCTCTATTAGAATCAGCCATGAAAAGGAAAAAGGAGGAATACAAATTTTATGCGAGTTGCGCAGGGGCTAAGTTACAAGATGAGATTACCACTTCTGAGGACCTACTACGCCAAGTGAAGCAGTCAGGGATACCGTTTGAGGTGAAGAAGTAATGCCGGAAGAGTACGTCGTTGAGGTAAAAGTAGAAAACGAGGAAAGCTTAGCCAACCTTACCCGTGCGTTCAACGAAGTTAACGCTGAATTGAACCGCCTCAACGCCTCACTCACTCAATTTCAAAAAACATTGAGTGCACAAAGCAGTGAGCTCCAGAAGTCGGTGAAACAATCCACTCGGTTAGCATCATCAAGTCACCAGGTCACTAAGGAAATCGAAAACCAAGCATCGGCTCTAACGTGGGTGAAAAAAGCGTTTATCGGAGTTGCTGGCGCTGTTGCTGCGGTTACAGTTGCGAACCGGCATCACGAAAGGATCCAGAGCATCCTCTACAAGCTTGATCAGCGTCGGTATTTCCTCGCACAGTCGCTCGCGAAAGGTCTCACTGAGTATGGGAAACAACACAGGACTGTTGCAAACATTCTCACAGCATTTGGCGCTACTTTATCGAGTTTGGTAAGAACTACCTACAACTACGCGGCAGGGTCTTACGGGGCAAAAGTAGCTGTTACTTCATTTGGGAAAGCTGTGAAAGCCTCTGCCGCTCTTGTAGCCACTGAGTTGCGACGAGCGCCGGCTGATTGGTTAAGACTAGTTAGAAGCAGCTTTGTAGAGTCATCTAAGTTAATCAAGGATTTCCTGGTATCTACTTCAAAATCAGCAGTTGAAGTGTCGGCCGTGCTATTTGAGGGAGTCTCGAAAGGCGTGACCACGTCCTTGAAGATGATTTCGTACCAAGTTTTGCCTTCAGTCGCGCTACAGTTTAAAAACACATTAGTAGGTGCTCGTACACACTTTGTTGAAGCTGCGAAAAGTTCTTCGGTGTTAAAAGCAGCGCTTTCGTCACTAGGAATGCTGGCGAAAAACACGGGAGCGATTTTTGTCGACATGGGTTTCGGACTCAAACACTCAATCGAGACCGGCGCTATTGTAGCATCAGCCGCTTTCGACCTTTACGATGTCTCGCTGAAAAGAGCAACTAACGCGTTCAAAAACTTCAGCGCAACTATAGTAGGTATCGTTAAGAGGCTAGCGGTGCCACTCGCCGCTCTTGTTACTCCTCTCGTTGATCTTCCAAGCGCGATAAGCCCGAGCTTCCGGGCAGTGGTGACTCGGTTCAAACAATTTGAGTCCGCAACTTGGGCTCTAGCCCGAACCACTTACGAGGCTACTAGAGAGTCATCCTCAGCGTTGAGGGGTTTTGCCGCCGCATCTAGGGTCTATTTGACTGAACACTTAGCTGTCGTGAAGAACGCTTTGACCACATCAACAAGAAGCTTCAAAATTTGGCTGAGCTCACTGGGGGTTGGTAAAAGAGAAGTCCCTCTGTTGTTGAAACCCTTCACGTTATTACTTGGTTCTTTAGCTATTATGTCTGGGAGGCTGCTGAAGCTCGTACCATCGTTTAAGAGCTTTGGAAATGTTGTGGAGAGCGTTGGTTGGGCTTTGAATAGAGCAAGTTCGTTCACGCGCGTTTATGGCTCTGTTGTGACCAATCTTGATCGCGGGCTGACTGAGGTAGTTGGAACTGCTAAGACTGTAAAGAGAGGGTTTGGTGATGTAACAGCAGCAGCCATTGCACAAAAGATGAGCGTTACGGGCTTGTTAGGTGAGCTTGGTAAATTGATAACTCACTACTTTTTAGTGTACAAGTGGCACATAACCATTGCTCACGCAATCGAAGGACTCGCTCATATCATAGCTCGTATTGGAGCAACATGGGTTGCGTCACTACATGATGCCTTTGAAGTTAGTGTTGAGTTTCTGCGAACTGAGTTAGATTTAATTCGTGCGTCTACTCGTTACCAAGAACTTACTAAAGACACCACCAGGACAACAAAGGAATGGGTCGAATGGACAGATAGGCTCGCGGTTTCTCTCGGTAAAGACATTGCTCCTATGAGGCGCGTCACTGGTGTGTTGCTCGACTACGCTGCTGTGTACGGATTAACCAGGAGCGAAACTGAGCGGTTCATAAAACTGATGATTGACGTGTCTACATATCTAGGAACTGATGTATTTATGGCGATGCGACACGTTCGTGGTGCTCTCGCTGGTCTCAGTTTGTCTGCTATGTACTTGGGCATTCAGGTAGAAGCACTGAAAGAGAGAGCCAAGCATTATGAAGAGCAGCTGCGAAAAACAGGTGTTGCAGCAGGTGTTGACATAAAGCAGAAAGCTATGCTACTGTCACTAATGGATGAGCTGAACTTTGTACAAGGGATGACTAATAAGCTAATGGATACTGGATATGGTGCCGTTCATAGGTACAGAGTCGCTCAGCAAGCACTTGCAAATGCGATTGGTGAAGCCGCCTCACCCGCGATGAGCTCTCTGTACAACGTGATGACAAAAAGCATTGAAGGTGTACTTGAGTTAGGCAGTGGATTTATGAAGGCGTATGTTGGTGTGAAAGCCTTTTTGGGCGTCGCGTTTCAAACCGCTGGTACTGTCATGGTTATGGTTGCTAAGTTATTGATCTTGATGGAAACCCTACATATGTTGGAGAAAACTCTCACGTTTGTCAATAAGTCCCTTTATGCCTTACCTATAGCGTCCGTTCCGTTTTTACGCTCAATCATGCGGATGGAGGGTGAAACAATTAAGTTTAAAAGTCTCTGGATCGTTGCTGGCAGTACGATAAGCTTTGTAACCCGCCACGCGATCCGTGAAATAAGGGGTCTCGTAGTTAGTGGGACTACAATGTTGGCTCACTTTGCAACCGAGGTCATTAGCGCTTCGAAAGCGCTCTTAACTGTAAGGTTTCCTGCGTTCGCAATTGCGGCTCTTTATGGTGAACGCTTCACTCGTACCATCACCACACAAAGAACAGTTGCTGCAAGACTGACCGAAACGTTAAAGGCGGTGGGAAGAGCTAATCTCGAAACCGGAACACACATGGTCGCATGTGCAACAAGCGCTATGTGGCTTAGAAGCAGTATAGCTTCCTGCGTCACAAAGCTCCAAGACTTTGGGAAAGCGTCAGAGCGATTGGGGAAGTCTATTTTATTTATACGTCTCCCCGCACTCGCTAGCAGCCTCAAAGATGTATCTGTATCGATAGTAGCTGCTGGTGTCAATACGGTCCGGTGGATGACCAGAGCTCGTACACCCATAACGAAATACGCGGATACGGTAGCTGAAGCAGTAAGGCGAACACATGGAATGGAAGCAGCAACGCGTGCCTGGGGCGGCACCTTTTTACAAGCGATAGGCCTTGTAAAGCTATCAGAAACAAGGTTTGCTGGCTTACTAGGAAGGTTTCGTGGACTGATAACTTTCATCACGAACATTGGAATTGGCGCGCTTGGTGCCCTTGGTGAGAAGTTTAAACTTCTTTGGTCAATAGTTCGCACTGTGGGAGTGAGGTTTTATCTCGTTACCGCAGCTGTACTTGGTGTCTTTAGAGCTTTCGGAAATCTGATCAGGGCGATCTCGGAGACATTTGGCGTGACTATCAAGTTAGTTCCAGTAATCAAAGCAGTTGGCACTCTCTTATACGACATCATAAAGCCCATCATCTGGTTAGGGAAACTAGCGGTTGATGTTGTTGCTAAAGTGTTGACCGAAGCGTTTGCTGGGCTAGCGCTGACTGTAGGGCTTACCCTCAAGCTCTTAGAGAGACTCCCTTGGATTGGTGGTAAGGTAAAAGGCTTAGGAGACAAATTCGTTGAGTTGTCGGCTCGCTTGGATGAAACGGCGAGGGGGGTAAAGGAGTCAGCGGAGAGATCACGTGATCTTCGAACCGAAGTAGAGGGTTTAATTAAAACTCTGGAAACCCGCGAAGAGGAGAGAGGGTTAAACTTAGCTGTCGCTGAGTCTTATAAAGTACTAGTTGAGAGAGCAATTGATTACAAGTATGCGCTGGAAGCTGAGCAGAAGCTGAGAAGGGATTTGGAAGAAACAAAGAAAAGAGGCCTCCTGACCGATAAAGGGCTGCGGGCGCAAAGAGAGCACCTCCAAAAAGTTACTTTAGAAGCGAATTCAGCGGAAAATAAGTTTAAGAAAGCTATTGAAGAGACAATAAAGGCTACAAAAACTGAGATTGATCAAGTAAAGACCTTAGGTAACGCTTACATAGAGCATCTTCGTGTACACAAAGGGATAGAACCAGCTTTAAAAGACCAGGTTACACTTTACAGCCTAATCAGTAAGGTTCAAGAAGACCAAGCCCGTGTAATGTCAGGAAGCGCGACAGCTGCGCGAGATCTTGCAGCCGATTTTAACCAATTAGCGAATCTTTTCTCTGAGTGGGCGGAGACAGCTGACACTGAAGCAAAGCCCGCACTAGAAGCACAAGCAAAACACTTAACGAAGTTAGCAGAGAGGCTGCGGGAAGTAGGAGAAAGTTTAGAAGAACATCCCAAGTTACTGAAAGATCTCACGGATACATACACAAAAGCAGCCGCAGCGGCGGGAGTACTCACTTCTGAATCTGAAAAACTAAAACTACAGCAAGATATGTTGAAGACAGCCATAGAGGAAGCGGCTAAAGCGCCTCCTTTAAAGCCAGAAGTCCCAGAAGAGTTTGTGAAACGGCTCGCAAAAATCGTTGCCATAGAAAAGGAACTTCGGAGAATCCGCGAAGAAGGATACAGAGAGCTCCAAATTCAAGCAGCGCTAGGTGTGGACACGCTCGACGAGCAGATCAGACGTGAGGTAGAACTCACTAAGAAGATTCGTGAGAAGCTCGACGCCCTAAGAGAGGGCTCTGGGGTGTATAAGGAAACCTTCGGTGAATATCGCTCACATGTCGAGAAAGTGGTCTCATTACAAACACAGCTCATTAGCCAAGTCTCCAAAGCGGCTGAGGTGTACTTAAGTGGGCTGAGGGGCGCACGTGAGTTTGAAGCACAGCGACTCGAGCTATTAAGGAGAGGTACTGTAGAGTACGAAGCGGCTCATGCCAGAAGAAAGACGTTAGACACAGAGTATGTAGGGGGCCTCGATCGAATAATCAGTGCTTATGAAAGGCTCGCAACATCTGCCGTCGTAGCACCCCGCGCGAGGCAAGCTGCACTGGAGCAACTTCGCTCGATGCACGACACTATTATCCAACAAGTTCGCACTTTGCAGCTGGAGTACTTTAGGGCTCAACAAAACGTAGAGAGAATGCGAGACTCGTTCGAAATTATGCAAATGGAGTTCAGACACGACATCGAAGACATGGTAAACGCTCACGTGTCAGCGGAGGACAGAAAACGCATGGCTTCTGAGCGTGCGACAGAATATATGAGGAAGGCGTGGGATCTCTACTACAGAGGTAACTACGAGGCCGCGGAAGATCTGGCTCGGAGAGCTATACCCTTATACAAACAGATGGCCGATGCGGCGGCTGAAGAAGCAAGGGAAACGTGGAAGGGTACAAAAATAGCCAAGGAGAAAGAAAACGAAGCACGTGAAGAGGGTGCCCGTAAGGTAAAAGAGGTTCATGATTTCATATTAATGCTTGCTGACGAACGTATCGAGAAGGAAAGAGAGGAAGCCGCAAATATAAAAGAGACGATGGAAAAGATGACCAAGTTGTTAGAAGACCATAAAGCCGCTTTTGAAGCATCAGAGGAGTGGGCGACTCGGTATTACACTAAGTTAGAAGAAAGGATATCCTCATTGATCAAGAAGCTGAAAGAACTGCCCAGAGAAATACATGTGAAGATTATTGTCGAAGAGAGCCGGCATATGGGTGGGCTTATTGGTAAGTATCTACGTCGCCAGTTTGGTGGATTGGTTCCTGGTACGGGTAAGGGAGATATTGTGCCTGCATTGTTAGAACCAGGAGAGTATGTAATACCAACACGCGTAGTAGAAAGACTGGGGGTGTCCTTCTTTGAATCATTACGTAAGAACACCCCCCTAGCTCCTCCCCCAGTCGTTCGGATGCAAGGAGGAGGGCTTGTACCAGAACCAGCGGCTGAACGAGTGGTGCGACTCGATTTTAGAGTAGGTTCTGAAACGTATCCGCTTAGGGGGAGGCCAGATGTGGTTGATGGTTTAGTTAAAGCGTTGAAAAGGAAAGCGTTAGTAGGTGCGAACGCATGAGTTTAAAGTTTGAGTTAGCAGGAATCGAATTACCCGATATGTTTTGGGTTGATGAAAAACTAGTTAGTGAAGTAACAGGGTCTGTAGATAGGACCTTAGGGGGCACGGAAATCGTGTGGGAACATAGTTTGATCGGTGGAAGACCGATTACATTAACAACAAAATTAGGAGAATGGAGGCTATCAACGTTTACTGAAGATCAACTCGATGAAATCCTCGAATTAGCACGAGTCCCCAACACCACCTACAGCCTAACTCACGATGGGAGCACTTACAAGGTTCGTTTCGCTCACGAGGACCCTCCATGTGTTGAGACGAATCGAATTTACCCTAGTGGGCTGTACGACGTTGTGATAAAGTTACGTGAAGTAAAGCAGCTTTAGGAGGTGAAATATGGCTGTAACAAGAAGCGATTTAGCATTTGTGAAAAGCGCGACCGTTACGGATACAGACAACAATGGCGGACGAAAAAGCTACATCGAGGTACCAAACCGTGCTCGGTTTAATCTATTCCCTCGTGTGACACGTCCTGAGAGGGTGAATGGTAAAACTAGATACCGTAAAGAGTTTTTATGGAACAAAAACGCGGCGAATGAAATTGCATATGGCGTGTTAGCTTACATCTTGTACCCCAGCCCGGCGGGTGACAGGTTTTATCTAGCTAAAGGGACACAGACAGACACCCAGGGGGATATTGATGGCAGCTATAAATGGTGTGGTGGAGGCGCACTACACTCAGATGTAACCGCTGGTGCGACTCAAATCTCGGTTGAGTTCGAAAGTGATGACTTCCATATCGCAAATGGAATGACTATCGCGATCAATAGTCACTTCCTAGTCGGTCAAACAATCATGTCTGGTGTAAGAGCGTTCGACGCAGTGAAATTTGACTCTACACAAGGGATGTGGGTAAAGGAATCCGCACCTGACACGGACTCTGAAGACATATACCCGTATGGAACGTACTTAGGAAGTAATAAAGTATTCAGCTACAATGACAACGGAGAACTAGAATACCTCACTGTTGCGAACGACAAGTATTCAGGCGAGGTTATAGGAACTGGGGACGGTAGTACAAAGGAATTCACCGACACGCTGGAGCACCCACCTGTAGAACCGAACACAGTAACGGTCTACTACACTATTAGTGGTGCTACGTATTCGGGCAGTGACGATGGTGAAGGTAATATTAGCGGGACGAACATATCAAGTGGATCTATAAATTACACAAGCGGGCTCGTCCACCTTGTTTTTACTGCCCCACCCGATTCTGGAACACAAATAACCTGTAACTACACTAAGCGAGCTTACTCTTGGAGTGGATATGTCTGTACCATAGACTTAGCGGAACCTGTTGCGAATGACTACCTCGCTGCGAACACTTTCGTGGGCATATGCGTTCCTATTGGGGATATAAAACCAAGTCACTCCGACGTAGTGATCAATTCAACAAACGGGACTTTCAACCACACATTAATGACCGAAGATAACCGAGGCACAGTAGAGGATGACTGGACTATAACATTCACTAGCGCGACCGAGTTTACTTGTTCTGGCGCTAGCGAAGGAAGTGTTGGTACTGGAAATATCACCTCGAGCTTTAGCCCAATAAATTCAAACACAGGTCAGCCTTACTTTACAATTCCTCCTTCCGCTTGGGGAGGTGCTTGGGTGTCGGGTGATACTATTACTTTTAAGACTCACCCCGCAGCTGCACCACTATGGTGGAAGGAAGTAGTCCCAGCTGGTATCGGCCCATACAGTGATAATGGTGTGATGTTAGAAATCTATATTGAATAAGGAGTGCTTAAGTGCCTGTTGTACTTTTCGGTCAGCCTGTAGGTAGGGCTTTTATACAAACACGAAGTATGACTCTCGCGGCCTCTAGGGAACAGTATCTACGAACAGATTTTCTCAAAGGAGAAAGCATTCCTTGGTATCTATTATCTAGTTCGGGAAACGCGCTGAACCAATTCCAAGCCCAACCATTAATATGGCTGATGCGCCAGTGGGGATTAATCGAGTTTCCACCACCAAAGAACATAACTCGGTTTTTAAAGAACACAGTTGCAAAACTCAACGTACCTCTACAGAGTTATCCTGTAACTCAAATCATTGATGGCACTGTACAACAACTGAGAAACACAATTGTAAAACACAACACTCCGTCGCACATTTACCACATAAGTCAGATTACTGATGGTGCTGTGCAACAGCTGAGGAGCCTGATCTCTGGTGATCCAATACAGAGAAGCCAATTCCTACGTAACGTTTTGACTACATTTACATTGACTGCTGAGCATTATCTGCGATCGTCAGTTGGCGGTGCCCCAAGTGATATAATAGGTTTTGGTGATGGAACGAGCACGACGTTCACCAGCACCCTGACTTACACACCACATGTATCTTCTGTTGTCATCCACTACACCATTAATGGTGCTTCATACGAAGGTGTTGCTGGTGAAGACGGGAACATAACAGGCACCTACATAGCTAGTGGGGCCATTGATCCTGACGGTCATTTAACGCTTACGTTCACTACCGCACCAGATATAGGTTCGTCGATCTTAGCTTCGTATACCCGTAAGATGGTTGACTGGTCTTTAAAGGTTGATGGGGTTGATTTCAGTACAGTTGTGAGCGAAATTCACGTTAGCCAAAGAGAGAGCGAAAAGATCAACCACATTGAGGTTACTGTGAAAGACCCCAGTAAGTTCACAATGTGTGACCCCGCTCATAATTGGGGTACAGAAAGGATTCAATTAACTGTTGGTGACACTACCTACTCTTTTCTTCTTGAGTCACGCGAAGGTTCAGAAGTAGAGTTCACAATTTGGGGAAGGGCTAAAGCAGCGCTCTTAACAGAACCCTTCGCGGAGAAGGTTGACAAAGAGTGGTCAGACCTAAACGCGTCATCTATAGCATCAGAATTAGCTGGCAGTGTACCTCTAGACTGGGGAGCGGAAGATTACTACATTCCTTACGGTAGTTTTGAAGGCTATCCCTTAGACATAATAGGAAGGCTAGCTGAAACAGTAGGTGCTGTCGTCCGTACCAAACCAGATGGGAGTTTAGTAGTCAGGCCGAAGTTTACTGTTCGCCCAAAAGACTTATCAAAAGTAACTGAAACGCGTCGTTACGACCGGTACACTAACTTGGTTTCGCTAGACTACAGTGAAGAACTTCCTACTTGTAATGCTGTGGTTGTAAAAGGTGAGCCTGCGGGTCATGAAGTTTCTTTTACACTGGAGATGGATGACGGTGAGTCTTGTTACGAAGCTGGTGTTGATAGTGCATATATTCGTGTGTACTCGAACCCAGTTGGTTTTCCATACGAAGTTGTTTCAACAGGGACTGTAACAAAAGTGCACGGTGCGAAAACAGAAGAAGTAGAGGAGACAATAACCATCACGAATGAGAGTGGCTCCCTTAAACATCCGGTTTACAAGGACTTCTCCTACACCTGGGTGGGTAAGTGTCGGGGAAGCGTGGTACGTACAGGAAAAACACTACATGTTGCGGGCTGTAAGTGTGGCGTGCTTCGTGTGAAATACACAACAAAATATGACGTCTATAAGGTGTCGTGCGAAAAACTTGCGCCTGATGAAAAGGAACGCCCCGTTCTGGTATGCGTTGTTGTCCCTGAAGAAGCGGCGGCTGTTTCGGTGAAGGTAATTATGGGTAAAGGTGATAAAGAGTGTGATCCTATAGACGATGAACTAATAGCAACGGACTCTGTTGCTGTAACTCGCGGGAAGTCATTCTTGGATGACAACTACTACCTTAAGAGAAAGTTCACCTTCCGGGTCCCGTATGAAGGTGCTGTTGATGGTGAAGTCGCCGACTTGGAAGACGACGTGCGCAATCTGTACGGGCGCGGCTTGATACGGCAGGCTAATATTGTGATAAATCTTAGTGGAAGTACACGTAAAATTTGGCAAGATTTGGAGGTTGTTTGCTTTGAAAATCCGCCTTCTTGAAACTAGTGAGGAGCTCAAGACTGGTGTGGTTACAGGGTTCCGTGAAGGTCTATACATAGTAAAGGTCGGAGCTTCAACTATAAGAGCTACATCGAGTCACTCGTTCACAATAGGCGATCGGGTCGTTGTGGGAAAAGCAGGTACACAGTACGTCGTTATCGGGAAGAGGAAAGGAACTCCTCGAGAGCCAAAAGTAATCAGAGTCGATTAGGAGCCGTAAATGACGGAAGTCACAAAAGGTAGTATCACCGTAACGTTCAGGGCATTGTGCGTTGCTGAGCCAGGACATGGGATCACGGCCGAGTTGGACGCTGAGCGTAACGAAGGGAAACACTGCTTCACATACGGGGAAAAAGTATACTTCAGAGTTTATACGTACCCACAAGATATGCGGATCACACTGACATCAAGTGATGGATCGATCAACATGGAAGGAAGCGGCATTGAGACTATTGAAGATGAGATGCTAACGTTTGCTGACACAAAAGAGGCCTCAACACATCGATACATCCGTGCTATTGTCTCATACAACTGGCTTGGAGCGAGTCTAGGTCAAGTTACCTGTATTGGGGGCTCAGCAATTGTGGCCGCCAAAGAAGGTTGTGCGGTACTACGACTAACATACACAAGCTTTTATCGTGTCTATAGTATAACTGTACCTCCTAGAGACTATGAGACTTACTTGGTTCTCATCCTCATCAAGGAAGTGGGGGAGAAGAAGTAATGCCTGCAAAGGGTCAAATCCAAGTTGAGATCTCGAAGACCTGTGTAGGAGCTGAAGTAAAGTCCTTCACGCTTGAGCTGGATTCAGAGAAGAACAAAGGTCAATCCACGTTCCCACCTGGTGAGTTTGCTTATGTTCGGTGCTTTCCCGCACTACTCAAACCAGAGTTGAGAGTAAGTATGGGCACTGCGAGACTTGAAGCAGAAGGCTTACCACTATCAATAGAGGACGAGATCACTTTTGCGCGCAGCAAGAGTGCTAATCTACGGTACCCTTATCACTCCAATTTTGAGTGGGAGTGGGTAGGACGAGAAGGTCCTCCACCGAAAGTGACCGGAGAAGGTATGATCTTACTGAGCGAGGAATTCTCAGGAATCCTTAAAGTTAAATACCAAACTATGTATGACCGAATCGAAGTGCATTGCACAGAAGAAGCGTCAGTGCTCTTGGAAGCCATAAAGGAAGATAGGTATGGCCATATCACCTTAAAGTGGAAGCCAGAAACTCGGGATGTGTACCTAACCGTAAGAGACGCCTGTACCCGAACAATAATCCCGGGCGTTTATGTGTGGGTTGACGGTAAATACATAGGAACGACGAGCTTGCAGGGAAGGATTTATTTAGGGAAGCTGAAGGTTGGAACACATTCGTTAAAGATGTCAAAGTACGGTTACCAAGATAGTGACTCAGACACAATCGCGAACGATTCTTTTACTGTGTCATGACACAAGAATTAGTTGCATATTTATGTCCACACCCCTGGAGGCCACGTGGGTTATGTAACCCCACAAACTACAGGGCTTCTACGTCCTCTAGGACAGAAGGTGACAAAACTGAAGTTGAAACTTTCCTGTGCCCTGAGGGTTTCGAGTGCAATCGAGCTGAAATAAAGGCGTACTTATTACCAGAAGGTAGGAGCGCGATCGACTGTTTACTTTGTGTCCCTACATGTATCGAATCAGATGTTGAGCCTGCACCAGAAATCGCGAACGAGAGTTTCTGCATGAAAATGCTAGATTTGCATAATGATGCTAGAGTAACACATCCTGACGAATGTCCCCCCTATAAATGTAGGCACCTAGAGTTGGATAAAGCTCTGTGTGAGATAGCGTTCTGGCATGCGTGTGATATGGTTGAAAATGACTACGTCCGGCATACTGACAGTTTTGGTAGGGATCACAGTGCAAGATTGGAGTACTTTGGGTACAAGGGAGTGTCTACGGGTGAGAATATAGCTTGCGAGGAATACGCCAACGAGTTTAAAGGAGTCTCCACCGTCGCTACGGACTTGTTTGAGGGGTGGATGTCTAGCCCCAGACACCGCAGCAATATCATGCGATCCGAGTTCAACAGAGTTGGTTTTGGAATAGCACACCGGATGTGGACAGACAATGTGGGTAATGTGTATAAGAAGTACATAGCCGTTGCGATTTTCGCGCAAGCAACGGGTGACTTTGAAAGCGGGATCTTACCTAAACCGGGGTTACCGTGTACTGGTGAGTGTGTTGAGAAGATCGAGTGGTACCAAGACTTTGTTGTCAGGAAAGCCTGGGTGGGAGACGAGTATGTTGAGTACAAAGTACCTAAACCAGTGATAATTACTAAAGTGAAGATTCCACAAATTTGCGCTCTTTACAAAATACGCTTCCAGTTTGAGTTGAGTCAGTGTTATGTTGAGTACTACCTGGATCGAGAAGAAGGGCCTATCCCAAGCGACAACAGACTAGAGTTTGCATGGAACAACAAGAAAGCAATAGGTACCTCATACATAAAAGACCACGTATGGACAATATATTGGAATTTTAGCGAGAGCCAACACTGCTTTTATCCGGGGAGCTATATGGTAGTCTATGGGTGGCTAAAAGACTACGAGGATGAATGTAATCCTTTTATAATAGGATTCGGTTGGTTCGAAACTTATTGCTGGACAAGCGGTATAATACAAGGATGTGGCCTGCTAGACTCAGATGGTAATGTGGTAGAAGGTGGTGTGGGAGTATCAATGAAGGAGCACTGGGTCGGAGACTCGCGTTTACACTGGTTAGTAGACTTCAAAGGGAGCTACTTCTGGCTGAGATGTAGTGACTTTTATAAATATAATATAGGTGACCGTGGGGTTATCCTAAAAGGTGGTACTAGTAAGGCCTTAGATCAAGATGGGAATCTTGTGTTAGAACCAGCATGCCGCGGTCCAGTTCCGTGGGGCACAGACTACCCATTCGTCTACAAAGCACCTGACGGGAGAATGTTTTTCGACCCAATAAGCGATAGCAATGTGGCGTACACTCTAGATCGCAGGTCAGATATGCTAGTCCCTGTAAAATTCTGGTAAGATGTCAGAGTACGATATAACAAACGCGGACAGTGTGGTTGGTAGGTTTCATAAATGGGCGAGGATCCTCAGCTTGTATGAACCTGGTGATAAAGCGAAAGTAGAAATCCTGGACGGCGGGCTTAACCCAACAGGTGAAATTTACGATAATGTCTTATTCCATTACCACTGTACACCCACTACCTTAGAAGTAGGTGGAACGTCTGAGCGTGCCGCTTCAGCGTTTGACATTGGAGATATAGTTGTATTACGGTTCGACGAAGGCACTCCCAGGATAGTCTCTAGGAAGTTTGGTTTAGCTGAATGTTCCGAAGTAGACGGCTTTTTGGAAGTAAGACGCGACGGACTGCCAACACAATGTGTAAAACCAGTATTCCTCTTGGGCTATTACAATGGCAACCCATGGTTCTTACTGTACGACATTTACAACGAAAGCTTAGAGAGCTGGGAAGCACAAATAGTCGCAGTGTGTCATCACGCAGCTGTAATGCATAAAGGTCTAATGTACGTTTTAGGTGGTTCAACAAATGGTGCTGTAACAAGCGCTTACTACGCATATAACCCCCAAACAGACATTTGGCGGATTTTGGGATTTATGCCAGATGTACGGTTCAACCACTCAGCAGCTGTGTGGGGTAATAGTATATACGTTCTAGGTGGAAGTTGGCCTAACCCCAGCCCACCACCAACTTACTTTGTCAGCAACACATTCTGGCGATGTAGACTTGACAACGTGGCGGTAGAACATTTCACACTTTATGATCCTATCTTCACAACTTATCTACAACACTCTCCCATTATTCCAAGAACTTTAACCGTCAAATACACTAGAAGTGACAGAACGTACACGCTTTGGGACACTGGTGAAGGGTTAAGCGATACTCGAATTGATTCCGCGATCCAAACCAACATAGATTTAATCACCTCTGGAGGTTCTACAAAGCTCACCCCAGACGGGTGGTATTCCGATGAACGAGCCGGTGCTGGGTGGGTTCGAAATTTCAGTGGAGAGTTTTTCCTCAATTTATATCATGTTCCTAAACCAGTCGACATCGAAGTGAGGTACAATTACATAACGTGGTCCAATATGCCAAGTGCACCGTTTTGTGTCACAGGTCACACAGCAGTAGTAATAGGAGACAAAATGTATGTGTATGGTGGTGAGTGGGAAGAACCTCCTTGTGGTGAAGGTAATCCACCAGTACGCTACAACAAGCTATACTCGTTCAATTTTCTCACTAATTCATGGACTCAACTACAAGACTGCCCGTTCCACCCTTACGGATGTGTAGGCCATATAGGATTAACTGACGGTGAAAAGATGTACATCTTTGGAGGATATGATGGCGAGTATAACTTCAGAGACGAGCTTCTCATGTACGACGGAAGTTGGCACCTTATCAGCCGTGGGCCTTGTGGTCTTTCAGATGCTGCCGGTATAATTTATGGGAGTAAAATCTACATCTTCGGTGGACTTCGTCAAGGAGAAGGCGGTTGGGGCTTTCCAAATTGTAAAATGTACATTTACGACCTTGAGTCCGGTACCTGGTCTACTCATGACTTTACAGATATGTACTATCACACGGCCGTTGTACGCACCGCTTGACTCTTCATCTTCTTAGAAGTATGATGGGGCGTACAACGGTAGGAGGTATTTGTAGTGCTTGCTATTCTTACGGACGCGAGAACGCCGTATTCACATCCGGAGTTGTATCCAGAGTATTGGGAAGAAGAGTGGGATAGGGCAAATAAGTTTCTCAAAGAATACGGGTATCCTACTTTAGATGAAATACTACCCAATCACGACCCCTCAACACCTCTTACACCGACGGAAAACTATAGAGTAATGTATGTAACATGGAAGTGGGAGAAGGATCAAGGGTGGTGGGAGGAATGGGGGTGGTCGCCCCGGAGAATAGCCGCGTTCGAAAGAATAGTTGAATCCTTTTACTTTAAGTCCACCCCTTTCAAGGAGGTAGACTTCCCACCAGACCCGAGATTTTACAGACTGAAAGGAGTACCACCAGAACACCTCACTCCAGATGTAGCAGCGTTCCTCGCTCTTGAGTACGCTGAGATCCCAGGTTGGCTAAGGTATGGTATAGGTGGGTCATCTTATGACCCAAGAAGAGAGGTTCCTTCGTGGGTGGGTAGTGAAGAACCCCTTCCTCGGCGTGAGCTGCCGTATAGGCCGAAACCACCACCTCCACCACCCCCTCCTGAGCCTGAAGAGGAGGAACCACCAGCGGGCTTCAAAGGGTGTAAGCTGCGTGGCTTCTACTCAGCAGACCTCACGCTCGGTAAAGATCACTGCTTTGTATCATGCGTCGCAAAAGGATACAACTCAAAGTTATGTGTATTAAAAACACCTAGCCTTTGCGGCTGGGGGGTGCATTGGTCCGTATGTCAGTCATACGCGCAGCCAACGCGAGTAAGAGCTGTAGCTCTTACCCAAGGTGACGTACAAATATACGGCAACTTCGGTGATATTATGTTCACAAGAGGATCTCGGTTTCATCCCGACACTAATACATTTGACGACCCTGGTTCCACACACATACGATGTTTAACAAGCGATGATACATTAGAGCAGGACGCCACAGGTAAGGTCTTCTTTAGTTCCGAGAAAGGCTATGCTCGATCCGCGTCACCAAGGGGTGGGTACTATGAAATACATAGCACCCCTGATGGCGTCTATTACAAGCACAGTGGCGACTCAGGTGAAGAAAAGATTTTCGATATAAGCGACGCCCTCATAAGTTGTGACTGTACACCCGCTGATGAACTGTATGTCGTTGCCTACGACCCGAGTACGAATGAGATCCACCTTCGTGTGAAGACCATAAAGGGATGGAGTGACGTGTCAACGTACACACCCTCCCGGGTCTGGCACGGTGTTAGCGCCATTGATGTCGCAACCAATTCAAAGGGTGAGGTGTATTTACTTGTACAAATCGAGCAAGATAAAAGCGCCTTGATCAGAATCTACCAAGTTAAAAAATTGTGAGGTGGAACGAATGAGCACCGAGATAGTTCCGAGTGATGACCTGGCCTGGGGTGGTCAGTGTATTATTACCGCATATGCTGGATCCGGTGGCTCGATTTCCCCTTGTGGGGTGTTCTCTGCTCCTGTGGGGTCCGAAATTTCATTCGTTCTAGAACCAGACCCCGGCTACATAGTTGAAAGCCTTCTAGTCAACGGCGTAGTAGTGAGTAGGAGCCAAACCTATACATTAACTGTTTACCAAGACTCAGAAGTCGTCGCAACATTTAGTCCCCTCCCTGTAATCTCAGCTTCTGCGGGTGATCACGGTAGTATCATTCCTGAAGGAGACATTCTTGTATACCCACATACAGACATGATGTTTTGGATCATCCCCGAGCCAAACTATAGAATCCAAGAGGTTACAGTTGATGGAGAAACTATAGGCGCAGTAGGGTTTTATGTTTTTGAAGATGTGACAACAAACCATACAATCCACGCCGAGTTTACCGCCGGTGCTGGTACACATACTATAACCGCAACTGCTGGCTCACACGGTTACATTATACCAAGCGGGGTTATAGAAGTAACAGACGGCCAATCAATTAGCTTTATCATATGGCCTGATGATGGGTATCACATAGATTACGTGTTGGTTGATGGTGTGTCTGTTGGGGCATGCTCAACATATACATTTACAAATGTAACGTCGGATCATTCAATCCACGCTGAATTTACTGAAGGAGGTACATATACAATTACTGCAACTGCTGGCACGCACGGCACCATCGTGCCTTCGGGCGTTGTAACCGTGAAAGCAAACTCAAGCGTCAGCTTCTTCATCACCCCTGACGAAGACTACTGTATCAGTAGTGTGATAGTCGATGGGATAAGCGTCGGAGCCGTGCAGACATATTCGTTCACAAATGTAACGTCGGACCATTCAATCCACGCTGAATTCTACTTGTGCGCCCCCGGTGACACAATCCACACAGGCCTCCAGGTTTATCCTGGTAGGCTCGTACGATGGGCGACAGGACAACTTTGGTGCGTTGCTGTATGCGATTACGATCTCACTGAAGGTCCAAAACTAAGTTTATTCACATCAACAGACAACGGAAGTAGCTGGACTCGCGTCTCACTACCCGCAGCTATAGAGGGAGTTCAATTCCGTCCCGATATCGCAATTGACTCACAAGGAACTCTTCACCTTGTTTGGGAAAACAAAATGAGTGGTACTAACCCAGAGTACTCCAACATCCAATACATTTCGAGGACTTTAAGTGGTGAGTGGTCAGCGCTCGAGTGGTTGTCGAGTGAGTTGTTCGATCAAGACCACCCACATATCGCGGTTGATGCGAATGACAACGTTCATGTTATATGGACAGGAAAAACCATAGATTACCCTGACGGGAAAGTAATCCAACATCGGGTGCTAGTCGGAGGAACATGGAGCGCGACTGAAGTTATTTACCACGACGATACTTATGACGGGCTTACCCCAGATCTCGCAATCTCTGGCTTAACCGTGTTGGCCGCATGGGCTGCTGGTATAGATAACCAACAGTTGTTATACACACGTAAATACACCGACAGCTGGGGTGAAGTTACTCAGATTACGGGTAAGGGGTACACCCATGGCCCTGATGTGATGTATAGCGTCGATGGTGCAACAGTGGGTATTGTTTGCACCGACATTGAGACTTCAACATACCATGTTTACAAATCATTAAATTTAAACCCCCTTGTCCGAGTAGACACATCAGCGGCGGATGAATATACAAACGCTTGGCCGTCTCTTTCAATAGGTATAAGTTATGGCTGTCATATCTTCTGGGCAGGTAAAGGTTGGGGTAATCATCCAGACAGCTACAACATAGTTCATGAGGTTGATGGAGTTACTACCCTCATTACAAATGATATGCGCCCAAGCTATGCGCCAAACCCTCTATGTAAAGACGCTCCAGTTGTTGACTCAGTCCGGATCGATCGACCCTTACAGGGGTTCGCGCTCACATGGGTTTACAACCAGTCCGAGTTACGGTACTACCGAAGTCCGGATTTGAGGTGGGAGCACCCCGTAGGGTACTATGAAATAATCGCAACTTCTGAGGGTGGCGGTGACGTAATCCCACCCGGTGCTAGCTATGTTGTGGAAGGTGGCTCGCTAGCCTACTCCATCGTACCTCACCAATACCACAAGATTGATGATGTACAAGTTGACGGTACGTCCATTGGGATAACTACACACTACACTTTCGTGGGCGTTACACAAGATCATACAATTCACGCCAAATTTAGCCGCGCTTATCACACAATCCTTGCGACCGCCGGTGAGCACGGATCCATAAACCCAGCTGGGGAGGTGGAAGTAGCAGAGGGAACGGATATCTCGTTCGACATCATACCTGATGAAGGATATCAGATCGATTACGTGTTAGTTGATGGGCTGACCACCGCTCCTTTACCTACTATTATGTTTTGCTACGTGGTATCCGACCACACAATCCACGCTGAGTTCACCGAGGGTGGTCCATACACAATTACCGCAACTGCTGGTACACATGGTGTTATTGTTCCTAGTGGTACTGTTACAGTCGCGGCTAACGCGTGCGTGACTTTCCAAATGATCCCAGAATCTGGCTACCGTGTGAGCCAGGTAATCGTAGATGGAAATGATGTTACTCCTGTGCTAAGTTACACATTCCTTAATGTCCGCGCAAATCACACAATTCATGTTAATTTTGATAAAGGCACTCTTCCAATCCCTATAGTGATTGACAAAGACGCGGCTTTCGGTCGGTTCTACTCAGCGCGTTCTTCATCAGGTGTTTTATGGGTAACTTACACCAAACGAGTGGGGGGCGTTAACCAGATCTTCGTAGCGCAATCCCACGATTGTGGGGCTACTTGGTCAGTAGAAGCCATAACTGACTCGTCGTACGACCAAACAGATCCTGTTATGGTAATCGACTCTAGCGACACTGTATATGTTGTTTGGCGAGGTAAAGGATGGGGGAACAACCCCGATAAATTCAACCTAGTTTGCCGAAGGAACGTAAGAGGTGTCTGGGAAGACGCTGTAGCTATAACAGACATGCCACACAATCAATTGGATCCAGATATTTCACTCGATGGAGACGATAGAGTATTTGTAGTCTGGAACGGCAGGGGGTACGGCACATACCCAACTACTTCAAACATTTACATGATGACATACAGTGAAGGCTCCTGGAGTGATATTGAATTAGTTACCAACGAAGATTATTTTCAAAACAACCCACGGGTAACAGTGGACCCCGATGGCAACGTATATATAATGTGGTCCGGGTATGGTTGGGGAACACATCCCAACAGACCTAACATAAAGCTACGAATTAAAAACAAGGACACCGGCTGGAGTAGTGTTTTAGATGTTACAGATGACGAAAACTTTTGGTTCAGTGGTAGTATAGTGTCAGACCTTGCAGGTACCATCCACCTAGCGTGGTGGGGCGGCTCTGGCGACCTTAACATTTACTACTGCTCGTATTCGAAGGAATCCGGGCTAAGTTCCGTAGAGACCATTACCAGTAAAGAGCCGAGTGCACTACAGGTTGACCCTGCATTAGGGGTAGACGCAGATAATAAGGTTTACCTCTTCTGGACAGGGCTGGGTTGGCCCGCGTGTGATCTCGTGTATAACTTACGGAGTAAAGTGAAATCAGGAGGTACATGGTCTGATTTCCTGACCACAGACTTGATGAGTCATCAACGCAAGCCGCATCTCTTGTCAAACGTGTTTCCTGTTGTAAGAAACGCTAGAACAAACTTCCCAAAAACAGGATTATTTATAACTTGGTATGGCAGCCTAAACGGATATAATGGGGCCACATGGGATGAACCTGAACTCGAACTAGATCACCTCCACATTCAAGATGTCAGTACAAGGAAACCCAAGCCCGTAACAGGAATCACAGAGATTGACGAAGAATATGTCCAGACAGTCGCCCTCCAGTTTTATCCTCTTCGCTACCTGCTTAAAGGTGCGAACTTATCCGCAGGTCAAAAATCTGAGTTTATAACAACAACGCGTATGAATTACGGCCTAATCACCCTAGCATTTTCGGATGCTGGTGCATCAGCAAACATTCGCTTAGTGCGCCGTGACCAAAGCGGGGTTGAGTCCTATTCAGACCTGATTACCATAAGCGCTCTTAATATTACATCTGGTGGCAAGTATAAAGGAGTAGAAAGAGTAGAGAAGCTTTATGGTGCACACTCAATCGCGGTTTATGTAGAGTCGATAACGTCCGGCACCGTGGACGTTTGGTTAGCCGCTGCGTAGGAGGAAGTACATGAAATTAAAGGCAAAAAAGTACATTACCGTGAAGAAAGGCGTAGTATATCGGCCTGGGAACCTACTCTACGGTGCTGACGACGAAATCCGCAGATGTATGGGTTTCTCTTCCACTGTAACCGACTCTCTCTCAATGTCCCTCCTGGACGCGGTTGGTCTCGGTTGGGATGCTGAGCACCTCCTTGCCTGCTTATTCAAACTGGTACCGGATGGTCCAGTAATCAGGAAGGTCCAAAAACACCAAGGCTTCTCGTCAACTGTTATCGATGTTTTTGAGCCAGACCTCTGGGGGTTGAACGACATCACGTGGGGGGACGGTAACTTATACATTGCGGGGTGGGACATATCGAGCGGGTGTTGTGTTATCTGGAAGTATAAAGGCTTTTCTAATGAAGTGGATAGCTGTATTTACAGTGGGAGTGATGTGTGCGGTCTCGCTTTTGACGGGAAAAACCTCTATAGTACCCGCTCCGTAAATGGGGTGTATAGAATCAACAGACACTCTGGATGTACTGGTACGATAACTGACAGTTTTGTCCACCCTGGCAGCTCGACGCCTTGTGGGCTCGCCTGGGATGGGGAAAACATTTGCATCTCTGACTATGAGAGTGGATGGATCTACCAACAAAAAGGCTTTTCAGGCACTTCGAAAGCTGGCTTCTATGTACCAGATATTGGCCACTTGGGCGGATTGGCCTGGGAATACTTTATGGGAACACCCCGTGCACGATTTATCTCTAGACTATTCCCCGTGCAGGATGGCGCTAGGCGTAGTTATCCTAGATCCGGATACTGTGTAATAATTAGTCTTGACTAGGAGGTAATTATGAGGTTTTTGTTAGTTAGAATCAAAAGAACACAGATATCGGGCGTGAGGCATTACGATTACCCCCCAGAGTACAACGCCCGTAAGGTGCAGTTTGGTCCTATTTACGAAAGCACACTACCTGAAAACGAGAAGAAGATACTAGCACGTGGGGGTAAAGACGAATACTGTCTTATTGGGGTGAAAGACGAGGACGCCCCTAGCTTCCTGAAGAGCGACGACATCACCGAAGTCACGGAAGAAGAAGCAAGAGAAATCGGAAACAAGTGGATAAAGCGGTTTGTTACCGTAGTGGACGCTAGAAAGGTTATGATGATAACCGCAAAAGCGGCGCTTGGGAAAAGCCTAACGAAGGCGGAAAGAGACGCACTAGACCCAGACAAGCCTGAGATAGGGATCAACAAAACGAAATCCTTTGATGAAGTGCTTGATGAGTTCCTGGCTTCAGCTAAGTAAGATGAACAGAAAAGCTACCAAACCACCCCTAAAACTACCCCCATCCCGTGTTGTCAGACCTAAGGTTAAGGAAGTGAGACGCTTGAAAGGGGAAACACCTTTAGGAAGTGTTATTTACAAAACACCGCAAGAAAGGAACGGTCTCTAGTCTCACTATGACATAGATAAATGTTGGCACCACGGAGCTTGAAGTCTTCGGGTGTCCAAAGTGAGACACCTCTTCCATACCACTCCAAGAGGGATAATATGATCACCAGGCGGCGCGCTTTCGCTCGAATCATTTCAAGCACAGTAGCACCAGTTTGTTTATCGTACTCCCAGCTGTGATGGAAGATTACATCGTACTTTGATTTAAAAACTTGTCTCAAGATGTCGCCGTCATAAACAGTGTTATAGAGGCGAGTGTAATCGATTGAGTAAGGTGTAACACAGTCAAGGTGCACGTTAGGAAAGTAGGTACGAATACAGTACCCAATAAGTGCATTCTCGTTGTGTACCTCCAAAACGGATTTAGGAGGATTCTTCGTTAAAAGTGTAATCAAGGTAGTCAGAACCTGTGGGTTGATCACTGTTGACTGCACTCCATGCTCTTTTTTATTAGCCGCTTTGGTAACGTTAGATCCAAACTATCTCTCATGTGATGGCAGAAACCAATCTCGAACAGCTTTTCCACAATTAGTTTATGACGCTTCGCGACTAATTCTTTAGTCACCTTCACCCCAGACTTCAGTTTCATTCTTCTGCCCCTCTTTAACATAGACCACCACGCATGGCAGAGTTTATGGTCATTCAGTAACTGCTTTTTCCGCAGGACAGACAGCCTCTTTAGCTTTAAAAGCTTCTCAAGCGGCATCTTTTACATAATACCTACTAGCTCACCCAGCGTCAAGTAAGCCCGACAGCTTGAAATAGTTTCAGTAAAACGTTATGGAGCAATTTAAGGGGGTGAAAATGAAGAAGATAATTGCTTGTAGTGACCTTCACATCCCCTACACAAGCCGTCACTTTATCGCATTTGCAAACTACGCATGTGAAGCAGACATCGTCGTGTTTAACGGTGACATCCTCGACTTAGTAAGATGTAGCGTGGAGGAGATAAAGAACAGTAAAACAGGGAGGGAGCTATTAGACGCTTTGAAGAAGGTGATCCTGAAAACAAAGACGGTCTTCATCGACGGCAACCACGACCCAGAACTAGGAAAATCGCTAACTGAACTATTAGGGTTCGAGGTTGAATCAGTGCCTTCCTACCGGTTAGGTAGAATGAGTTTCATACACGGACACCAACTCGATCCAGTGTGTAAATACTGGAACTGGAAGCTCCTGACCAAAGTTGCGCCTTTCTTCTTCCGTCCACCCAGTGGGTGGAAGAAGCGGAACCGGGAAAAGTGGAAGAAGAAAATAGGGCTCATCTACACAAACGCGTTCACCCTACTGGAAGAGAATCCATGGTGTACTCTGTTAGTAATCGGACATACTCACTACCCCAGTCTCCACAAGTTAGAAACGGAGCAGTGGGTGGCTGACTGTGGGGATATGTTGGACTCCATAAGCGGATTGGAAATAAAAAATGGTAAGGCTAAAATAATAACATTATAGAGGTGTGTAAGATGAAAAAAAGAGTAGTAATCCTTCTTTTACTGTGTTCAATTGTATGGGGATGCGCAGAGGTAAACCTAAGAAAGTGTAGCAGAAGTTATGACAAGTTTATGAACCAAGCAGAAGCGCTGGCCGAAGTACTATGTAAGCACAGTGAGTTTTCTGTTTGCTACTGGGAAGCGGTTCTTGGTGACGACATAAACAAACTACCCGCTGAGGCACTAAATATCTTAAGCGAAATAGAGCAAATCACAAAAGGTAAAAGTGTGGAAGACTTAACAGAATGTGAGAAGGGAAAACTTTTGGGGCTTTGGAAGCGGTTCGCTTACTTAGTGAGCAAGGACGTTATAAAACGTGTTGTCCCGTTTATGATTAAGTTTGCAGGAGTGTTATAACCTCAACATTATGTTTTTGTGGACACGAGGGTGACGACGAAGACCCGGGCCTTGACGATTTTGACTAGAAAGAACTTTACAGCGTCGGAAGTATGGTTAGATTTTTGGCTTACCAAGGCACTGATTGGATCGCGAAAGTCATCAAACATCAAACCCAATCAGACTACTCTCATATAGCGTACCTCTACAG
>Ga0180298_1000010_pt1 | contig 33410 bp, 27 predicted proteins | sample GuaBasSediGuay13_FD_121800 | JGI IMG/M metagenome (GOLD analysis project Ga0180298, IMG submission 121800) | Subseafloor sediment microbial communities from Guaymas Basin, Gulf of California, Mexico - Guay13, Core 4488-10 , 4-6 cm | ecosystem: Environmental > Aquatic > Marine > Hydrothermal...
GTTTTTGGCTCATTTCTAGCTGTTTTTTGCCTTATAAAATGATAAGGCATTGGCGAGGGCACGGGCCCTGTGTGCCCCGATGTCAGATTTATTAAGAGTACAAGTCTATCAATTATCAACTCTCAATTTGGGGCAAAATTATGGGTATCCAGCCCGTGAGAGAAGTTAATTAAGTTATTAATTATTAACGATATTTTGGTTTTGGTTTTTTGGCTCATTTCTAGCTGTTTTTTGTCTTATAAAATGATAAGGCATTGGCGAGGGCCCAAACCTGACAGGTTTTCAAAACCTGTCAGGTTTTTATCGCTCGACATCTACTCTAAAGCATTTCGCGTATATGCGGCCCTGCGCGTCGAAATAATACCCATGCGGGGCCCAACAACAGTAACCATAATCCCAGCGGCCGCCATAAATTGCCTTGTGTCCAACTTAAATCTTGTATAGCGGCATGAATCAGGGCCATTAAATCTGCGATAGGATTGATAACTAATACCCACTTCATAGGATCAGGTATTTGAGAAGGCATGTACAAAATGGGGGTTAAATACAAAGCGATGGAAATCAAAAAAGGAAAAAATTGCCCTATATCTTTGATAAATAAGCTCATAATGGCTAATAAATAAATGATCGGGATTAACCATATTGCTAATGAGATAATAATGAATATACCTATCGGTATTGCGGTTATACCTTCTAATAAGCCAACGGTTACTGCCATGATGGGAACATATAAGAGAGTGGATAAGAATAAGGGTAATAAAGGCAAAATGAGAATGGGAAAGACAGTGCGCTGATACAATCCCCCAAGTTCAGTTAAGATGTTTAAACTGCGTGATAAGATATCTGAGATAAACAGCCAAGGCAACATGCCAATTAAAAAGTAATCGACAAACGGTACGCGACTAGGGAACTTAATCTTTAATACGATGTCTAAAAGAAACCAAAAGCCTAGAATTTGTAAGGCCGGTTGAAATAATAACCACGCTTTGCCTAAAATTGTACCTGATGTACGTGTGGTAATATCACGTTTAATCAGTAATAATAACAATTGACGATGCGTGTGAGCTGCTTGAAAAGGGCCGATTATGCCGGTATAAGTTGCCCTGAAATAACGTTTAAGAAAATTAAGTATAATCATTAATAGGTGTTCAATTGTTCATATATTTTTAATTGCAAACTAAAGTTGGAACGTAAAAAAGGCCCGCAAACTAAAGTTGGAACGTAAAAAAGGGTGTGATTAAAAGTACATGGCTTTTTTATTTTAAAAATAAAAGCTTAAAACGCTAAGGCCCCCAAGGGGTTTTCAGGCTTTCACGCAAAAGTTTTTGCGCGCAAAAACTGTATTTCACGCTTTCACTTAACAAGTTTCGCGGAGCGAAACTTGTTAAGTGAAAAGTTGCAGGCAACTTTATTTCACGCTAATGTTTCGCGGAGCGAAACATTAGCGTGAAATGTGAAATGTGAAAAGGTGGAACCTGGGGTTCCTCCAAAAGGCCCGCAAACTGAAGTTTGCACTCCACACATTCACACACAATAATAATGCGTTGGATAATCATTGCTTTATTGAGTAGTTTGTCGCTGACGACATCGGCTGAACGAGTCCTTGTCCATTTGCCAGGGCCTATCAGTGTGGCCGAAATCGCGCAGTTGAATACGCAAGCTCATATCATCCGCGACTTACGCCCATTGCCTTGGTTAGTTGTAGGGTGGGCGCGCGAAACCCACCTGAAAACTCGTCGCGCTTTACAAACCAATGTGGCTGGCATAACCAAAAGCTGGTCTTTATACCCTGATGTGCAAGGGCATTTTGCCCTAGATCAAGCCACATCGACCACGCCCAATGATCCGCGTTATACTGAACAATGGCATCTGACAGAAATGGGCATCCCAACATTTTGGGAAACAACACAAGGTGAAGGCGTTATCATTGCCCTTATCGACAGCGGTGTGGATCCCCATCATCCTGATTTATCAGATAATATTTTATTTGAACAAGGCTATGATTTTGGTGATGAGGATGATAAGCCTTATGATGAATCGTGGACTGGACATGGTACCGCGATGGCGGGTTTAATTGTCGCCACATGTCATAATGAAAAAGGGGGCTGTGGTGTCGCCCCAGCCGCTAAAATTATCCCTTATAAAATCAATCAGCATAGTGAAAGTCGATTTTTGGCCTCCGATTTAGCCGCGGCTATTTTAGCCGCTGCCGATAGCCCTGCCAAAATTGTATTATTAAGTTTAGTACTCGACAACTATTCACAAATCGTACAAGATGCCTTATTCTATGCAAAAGCTCAAGATAAAATCGTGGTGGCAGCAGCCGGCAATACCGGTGGCACAGTTGCTTATCCTGCCTCTGAACCTTGGGTTATCGGTGTTGGCGCGTTTGACAAAAGCGGCCAAAGACTGCGCGAGAGTAACTATGGTGAGGGCTTATCATTGAATGCGCCAGGAGTAGACTTGATCACCACACTACCGGGCACGGGCTATACTGATTTATACCGTGGGACATCGCCCGCCGCTGCTTTAGTGAGTGGTGTTTTGGCCTTAATGATAGCGCAACAACCCGATGTCACAGTGCCAGCATTGACTGTCACACTTCTTGCTTCATGTCAAGATGTCGATACCACGGGTTTTGACAATCAGTCTGGATTTGGGCATCTTAAAATACCCAACGTCCTTACCACTGATAATGAACCGATATTGACATTCACGCCGACAAGGGCTTCCGTGTTGCGTCCAAGTGAAACCCTACAATTAAATTTGTCTTTGAATCAAGTCACTGGCAGAATGGCCGACTTATATTTACGTCTTAATTTGCCTAGTGATAGCCCAGAAAAACAACGTATTAGTTTCTTTAAAATTTGGAATAGCCACGACAGCATTGAAAAAATAGCCTATAATTTGCCATTGGCCAGTCCCTATCTATTAACAAATGAACTTTTTTTACCCTTGTATGGCACAAGGGCTTTATTAGGCCCTGGCCTGATAGATTCAGCCATGCTTGAAGGTGTGTACGAATTATCAGCGTTATTAACGTTTGCTGATAATTCAAAAGTACAAGCGCGGAAATTGATTTGGGTAACCAATGCTCGGCAATCTCAAATAAGTGGTAATGAATAATGGATAACCGGTAATTGGCAATTCTATTAATCATCAATTCATCACTCAATATCTATCAAAGTTTTGAGAACGGATATGATCATTGATCATTGATAATTGATTTAATTGCACAAATTCAGTTATAGATCAATGATTTCCTATTTTTTTGTCAAGTGGAGGTTAAACAAATTAAAAAAATTGACTTTAAAGTCTTGCTTTCAGACAAAGCTTGTGCAATTATTTATTCAATAAGTGAAACGAATCCTCGCCACGCTGATTGGCTTGTAATATAAGCAATCTCTAAAATATAAAAAACAGTTTATAATATTTCAAAGGTTTTGTTTATATTCATTAAGCTAAAGTGGGGGATTCAATTTAATAATGATTTCGGTAACCCAATCCATTTAGAGCCATTGGCAGTTGACACTGTATTGATGTGAATGCTAATCTTAACGCCATAATTGATGTTTTTTGTGAACGAGTTTAAGTATTGGTATGTTAGGTTTCTAAAAGGGTTTTTAATTACCAAAGAAATTAACGGAGATATCGTAGCATGAATGTGAAAAAAACGGCATTAGCCACAGCGATTTCATTCGCTTTAGCCGCAGGGCCGGTTTGGGCGAAAACAACGACGGTTGAAGGAGAATTTATCCTTGATCGCACTGAAACAGAGGCAGGTGGAGTTGTCAATTTCGCCATATTAGGATTAGATAAAAATGGTGAAGTTGACCTGTATGGTGAAAGATCAGGCGCTGTTATCATAGCGATAGTCAGTTCCGATAAGGGTGTGGTGATTGGGGGTGATCCGAACCCTGGGGAACAAGCCAGTGAAGCGGTTGCGGGCGGTAATTTTGCGGCCAGTGTCAGATACGTCAAATTGATTCAAGGCAAAGGTAGAGTATATATCACGTACCCGCCTGATGTGACTGGCACAGATACGGTGGAAGTGGTCTTACAAGAACGGGTTGCCAATCCCTCTGGCGGTGTGGAATTTAATGAAATTGCCCGTACCACCAAAACGATTGAAGTCAATCAAACCGGTTCTAAGGATCCCATCAGTTTAGACGTTGTGGGGTTTGAAAAGGCACGAGTCGATCTGCAAGGTGAAACGAATTGTCTCGTGTTGGAAACGCAGGTGAATCCTAATGATCCGCCCGGATGTGAGTTTCAATCTAAAATGGGGGGCATATCGGCTGCCATGACGGCCGGGATTGCAGGGGGTCAAATTCTGGTGATGGCGGGCAATCCACAGGCGGCAGGTAATGTCACCGTGACCCTGCGTAAGATAGACAACCCCAAAGTCAAAGACGCAAACGGTAAGGATACTCGTGCCCCATTAACGGGCTCTGATTGTAAGTCTGATGATGGCTGTTACGAATACGGCTATCAAGCCGATATGCTGCAAGGTAAAGCCGTTGCCAATTTGGATAACAGTGTTACCAAGGCAGGCATGTATTATGTTGAAGCCACGTTTGATAGCTTTGAAGGCAACAGTGTTGATCTGTTTTATGCCGATACGCTGGAAGTGCTATCGACAGGTACGCCTAAAGGCTTGAAGATTTCTTCAAGCAAGAAAACCATCACTAAACCGGGTGATGACTACAATTATGCTTCAAATGGACAAATCGGTCAGGGGACTAAAATCTGGGGCGTTTTGTTGGATGAATATGGCAACGCAACCAGTAATGGTGCCGGAAGTGGCGATATTAAAGTCTCTTTACAAGATGCTCAGGGTGTATTTAGCAATACGGCACTCAACTTAACCATACCGGCCGATTCATACACCGGTAAGACAGAAGCCGCTGGCAGCACAAGCACCACTGACTCTGTCATCGGTAATGCAAAAGATGAGATTTTGAAGGTTGGGACGACCTCGCTAGTGGCTGTTGCTGTTGATAAGCAAAACGAGCCGATTGGTTCGATTGCGCCTTCTGACCCTTTGGAAATTAAAGTGGTCACTGATGGTCTGAAAGTGGAACCTATCTTGACAGCGCCCCAACTGGCGGGTACAGAATTTGATGCCTTTACGGTTTATGTCACTGATAATAAAGGTGATGTTAAAGTTGATGCCGATGGTAAACCCCTTGATCCAGGTCCTGTAAAACTGACCAGTGGTAGTGGTGAAAAAATTACGGTCAATCGTAAAAATGAAGCGCCCTTCCATGTACAGGGGCTGTTTAGAAAAGTGACTTCTGCTGGTGTTTATATGGTGGGTGATGCCGCGGGGAATTATGGCGAAGTGATGGTGAGTGTCATGGGGGCAGGTATTAAACCCGCCGCTGCTACCGTGGTGGAATTACAAAATGCACATGAAGTCGGACAATCCGTCGTTAATCCGGCTGAAATGACGCTGGAAAAACGTTATATCACGGCCCTACCGGAATCGTCTTTTAGAATGTTTGATGACTACGGTAATCCTGTTACCGGTCAACAGCCGCTCAAAGAGGACGACACGGGTACCTTTACAGCGACTTCCGCCAATGGTACGGTGGGCTACAACACGCCTGAAAAAGAGTATGGCATTCCAGGTCGGGTGTATTTTGTACCGGCAGATGCCATGGGCCATGCGGTGACTACTTCCGACGTGAAGAGTCATGCTGTGACTGTCACTTATGATACGACAGGATCGGGTGCTTATGCTGGCGAAGACAAGATTCAGGTGAACTTTACTAAGCCAGGTTTGGGTGCCAAGAGCCTCACGATAAGCACCAATGTGCAAGCGCCACAAGAACTAGGTAGCATCAAGGCTTCTATTGAACAAAACATCTTGCCGGTCAACAGTGAAGTGGCTATGGCGGTAGAGGTGTTAGATCAAAATGATCGTCTCTTTGCTGGTAAAAACGCGCTAGTCACGCTTCAAATCAACGGACAGACTGGTGATGATATCACACCAACGGTGAAAGAAATTACCCAGAACAGGGTAGAATCAACGCCTGAAGTGTGTAAGACGGCAGGTGGTTTCTTTGATGAAAGTACTTCTCGGGTCGATCCCACAGACAATACGGTCAAGGGCACTTGTATCGAAACCAGAGAAGAGACCAAGTCAGCTGGTAAATCCATGAACTTCAGTGACACAGCAGGTCGCAAAGTTTTTGCGATATCCGTTGGTGCTCAAGAAGGTCAGTTTAGCCTCACCTTTGCTGATGCCAGTAACCCGCAAGATGGTGCCAAAGTCACGAAGACTTTCACCGTTCAACGGAAAGTCGCACCGGCCACGACGGAAGATGAATGTAAGACTGGGGGGGACCACTGGAACGCCAGCTCAGAGTCATGTAAGGAATTGCCAAAACCGAACCCCGGCGGTGGCAGTGCTCTCGTGAAAAAGGATGGTAGCTTTGGTAACTCCAATGCCGAAATACAGGGTGGTGCGGCTCTGGGCAGCGGTGACTTTGAACAAGACCTGCCTGTACCTATCAGCGGTGGAGCGAGTGATGAGTTTGAATTAGTGGGTACCATTATTTTCGATACTGATGATGTCGGTAAGAAGATTGAAGTCGTCGTTTTGATCGGACTTGAAATCATCACAGCAAGCCCCTTTGATATTGATCCGGTGTTCTGGTTCCAGATGTACACCGATGACAGCGGCAATGCAGCGTTTGATTTAGCAAATGCCGCAGGTGATCTGACAAGTGTTGATCTGGCCTACTTGAAGCCCTTCCAAACAATCGACAGCTTGTCAGAAGCGGATAAGGTGACCTCCGTGCCGATAGTGAAGGGTGCGCTGGCGGATGTTGATACAACCGGAGACCCATGGCGCATTAAGATATACTTGGGTTATCGTTTACCAGATGGTAGCTTGATCTACAATGAATCGCCTTTCGGATTCTATACTGACTATTAAGCCGTAACGCTTGGTTAGGCAAACCTGACAGGTTTTTAAAACCTGTCAGGTTTTAAACCCTGTAGACTATTTTCAAAATGGCATACCTTGGAAACAGGGTGTGCCGTTTTTTTTGGGGCAAACCTGACAGGTTTTAAAAACCTGTCAGGTTTTAACAAAGGCGAGCAGTATATGAGAAAACACTTTCTAAAAATCCTGATAATCACCCTGTCTCTGCTATTAAATAGCACTCTGGCTAGTGCGTTTGATTTGTTTAACCCTGATCGGGGTAAACCACCCCCACCGCCACCTAAACCAACTACCTCTACCTTCAAAAAACCAACCAAACCCAAAACAAAACTCATTAATCCCTTTAAAGCGCGCGTTTCCAAAAAAACATCGCGCCAAAAGCACAAACCAAAAAAATTACCGCCACAAAAAGACTTTGTGCTTCAAGGCACCAGTCGCTTTGGAAGCAGACGGGCAGCTGTGCTAAAGGGGCCGAATAATAAATCCTTTATCCAATACTTTGAGAACAACACCCGTACCCCCCTTAAAGGTTTTGAAGAGTACTACTTAGTGAGCGTTCAAGCGCGTGAAGTACAGATCGAGTATCCCGCAGATTTTCCCTGCCACAAAGACAAGCCAAAAAAAGGCCTGAGGTGTGATAAGATTGCCAATGGCAAAACCGTTGCGATTCTCAACTTAAAACGGAACGAAGCCCTGCCACCACCAAAAGCGTCTCCGAAAAAGACGGCTAAAAAATCAAAAGTAGACGAACAAAAGAAGCGTAAAGAACTCTATAAAAACTTCAAGAAGCGCGTAATCAAAGATGAAGATGTGCCCGCAGGTATGCGTGTCGTGCGAACACCTTTTGGAGATCGGTTAGTGCCTCTCAAATAGTTGTCAGTTATCAGTTCCACGCAAAAGTTTTTGCGCGCAAAAACTGTATTTCACGCTTTCACGCTAAAGTTTCGCTCCGCGAAACTTGTTAAGTGAAAAGTTGCGCGCAACTTTTGCGTGAAATGTGGAAATCAGTTATCAGTTATCAGGATAGAACGCTGATTTATACTGTAGTACAACGGATTATCGGAATAATCGGATTTTTTATCAGCGTTGATCATGATCATCTGCGTCATCTGCATTCTATACTGTAGTACAACGGATTATCGGAATAATCGGATTTTTTATCAGCGTTGATCATGATCATCAGCATCATCTACGTTTTATCCTCTCTAATGGCATGACTTCAATTAATAACTGATAAGACTGAAGGAAAAACATCATGTTCAACCAGATGACAATAGATTACCATTAAACACTGCCAGATTGTTTACAAACAACACGGGAACAATTTGAAACGGAAGCCAAAATGGCAATGATTGTTAAATTATTTGAAATGAAGCGATTATCCTCATGCATAGCGGCGCAAATGCTGGGGATGGATCGCGTCACATTTTTACTCAATTTACATCGTTTTGGTGTGCCCATGATTGATTTAGAAGAAGCAGAACTGTTATCGGATATTGAAAATGCCTAATTTAAATACTAAACATCCCTTTGCTAATAGGCACTTTACAAAACTCCAAAGCGAATTAAACGTTTATGACAAAAAACCGTTTTAATTGTAGTCAAGGTGAGTCGTTATCATCTGAATGAAAGCTATAAGCATTCTTGTTGACCGCAAAAGTTTAGCTTCGTTGCTGAACGCTTGAAAATCCGTTTATACCGTTAATCCGCTGTACTATCTATATTATTCCCTTCCCTTTTCCCTTTTACATTGAGGATTAAACTAACGTGTTAACCGCCTTAAAACAACATACCGAAGAACGTGCCAGCCAACAATTACCACCCTTACCCTTAAATGCAGAGCAAGTTACCAACTTAGTTACATTATTAAAACAACCGCAAGCAGAACAAACATTAGTTGATCTATTAACCCATCGTGTGCCCCCAGGTGTAGATGAAGCCGCTTATGTCAAAGCCCGTTTTCTAGCCCAAATTGCCAAAGCTCAAATCGCCTCTCCCCAGATCACACCCCCTCAAGCCACTGAATTATTAGGCACCATGTTAGGCGGTTACAACATTCAACCCTTGATTGATTTACTAGATGATGAGCAATTAGCACCCATTGCCGCCAAAGGCTTATCACATACCCTACTCATGTTTGATGCTTACCATGATATCGTCGAAAAAGCGAAAACCAATGACTGGGCGCAAACCGTTTTGAAAGCCTGGGCCGATGCCCAATGGTTTACCACAAAACCCAAGTTGCCAGAAGCCATTACCGTCACCGTCTTCAAAGTACCCGGTGAAACCAATACCGATGATTTATCCCCAGCCTCCGAAGCCTGGAGTCGGCCCGATATCCCCTTACATGCCAAATCCATGCTTTCTCACAGAATGCCAAAAGCCTTAGCAACCCTCGAAACCCTGAAACAAAAAGGCCATCCCATCGCTTATGTCGGTGATGTCGTCGGTACAGGCTCATCACGTAAATCAGCTATCAATTCCTTATTATGGCATATCGGCAATGAGATACCTTACGTGCCTAACAAACATCAAGGCGGCGTGATTTTGGCAGGCAAAATGGCCCCTATTTTTTTCAATACCGCAGAAGACTCCGGCGCATTACCAATAGAATGCGATGTCAGTCAAATCAATCATGGCGACGTGATCACCCTTTATCCAGATCAAGGCCGCATCGTCAATGACAAAGGCCTTGAAATCAGTCGTTTTAAACTACGCCCCCTCACCTTAGCAGATGAAGTGCAAGCCGGCGGCCGTATTCCTTTAATAATTGGCCGTAGCCTCACAGACAAAGCGCGTCAAACCTTGAACCTTGAACCCTCATCTCTATTTATCCGCCCCGTACCCCCTAAAGAAACGCCTCATGGTTTTACCTTAGCCCAGAAAATGGTTGGAAAAGCCTGCGGAATCAAAGGCGTGCGCCCCGGCACCTACTGCGAACCCAAAACGACAACCGTCGGATCACAAGACACCACAGGCGGCATGACACGCGATGAACTCAAAGAATTAGCCTGTTTAGGGTTTACAGCCGACTTAGTCATGCAAAGCTTCTGTCACACCGCTGCCTATCCAAAACCCGTCGATATCACATTACAACATGAACTCCCCGATTTTATCCGAACACGCGGTGGCGTTTCCTTACGCCCCGGCGATGGGATTATTCATTCATGGCTCAATCGCATGATTTTACCCGACACCGTCGGCACAGGCGCAGACTCGCATACCCGATTTCCAATCGGCATCAGTTTCCCCGCCGGTTCCGGCTTAGTCGCCTTTGGCGCAGCATTAGGTGTCATGCCTTTAGACATGCCCGAATCCGTATTAGTGCGATTTAAAGGCAACATGCAGCCCAGTATCACCTTACGTGATTTAGTCAACGCCATTCCCTATGCCGCCATTCAAAAAGGCCTATTAACCGTAGCCAAAGAAGGCAAACAAAATATCTTTTCAGGGCGCGTACTCGAAATCGAAGGCCTCCCCCACTTAAAAGTAGAACAAGCCTTTGAATTTGCAGACGCTTCAGCCGAACGCTCCGCGAATGGCTGCACTGTACGTTTAAACAAAGCCCCTATCATAGAATATTTAAACTCTAACATCACCTTACTCAAATGGATGATAGCCAACGGCTATGGCGACAAACGCACTTTACAGCGACGAATTGAAGCTATGGCAACCTGGTTAGACAATCCCATCTTATTAGAACCCGATGCAGATGCCCAATACGCTGAAATCATTGAAATTAATCTAAATGAGATCACAGAACCCCTACTAGCCTGTCCCAATGATCCAGACGATATCAAACCCCTATCAGCCGTCGCCGGAGATCAAATTGACGAAGTCTTTATAGGCTCCTGCATGACGAATATTGGCCATTACCGCGCCGCCGGCAAAGTTTTAGAAAATGCCGGCAACGTACCCACTCGCTTATGGATAGCCCCACCAACACGCATGGATGAACATCAACTCATTCAAGAAGGCCTCTATTCAATATTTGGACAAGCCGGCGCACGAACTGAACTACCAGGCTGTTCCTTATGCATGGGCAATCAAGCACGGGTAAAAGACGGCGTAACCGTCGTATCCACCTCCACACGTAATTTCCCCAACCGCTTAGGCAAAAATGCCAAAGTCTACTTAGCCTCAGCCGAATTAGCCGCCGTCAGTGCCAAACTAGCGCGTATACCCACGCTTGCCGAATATCAAAAAAATGTTGAAGCCATAGCACCATTATCAGATAATATCTATCGATATCTGAACTTCCATCAGATTGAAGAATATCAATCAGCAGCAAAAACAGTGATTCCGATAGCAGCCGATATCGAAGGCTAATTGCTCTAAAACCAATTTCACGCAAAGCCGCTAAGACGCTAAGTAAACATCATAATACTTACTTGGCACCTTTGCGCCTTTGCGACTTTGCGTGCAGATTAAAAAACGTTTTAAATAATAACTGATAACTGATAACTGAAAAATGGAAATTGTTTTTGAATCGACTCAAGAATTTGAAAAAGAATTAGCCCGTTTCAGTGAAACTGAACGGCAAGTTACCATTGAACAAATTAATCAGTCGGCACAACTTTTTTTGACTGAGAAATCTACCTTATTCAGAAAATTACGTCGTTTGCACAACGTCAAGCTCATCAATGATTATGAATCAACACTTTATTCACTGAAAGTCACCGATTCTATAAGAGTGATTTTGACGATTGATGAAGATCCCATTTTTGAACAGGTGATTTTTACCTTATTTCGAGTTGTCAGAAAATCTTTAGCCTCACAAGCTTACGAAGCAGTGGCAGCCTTGATATATGCCGATTTTAGGGTTAAAGAAAATAAAATAGGGCACCATTTTCAGGATTTTTAAAAGGAAAATACAATGAAAATAAAACAATCAATTCTACTTTCCCTAATCATCTTTATAGTGACAGCATGCGCTGTTGAACCACCAGAACCTCAAAAAACACCATTAGAAATACGTGAACTTCAAACCCGTTCTTATGACACAAAAGATATCAAAATGGTAATCAAAGCCGTTATGCACGCTTTACAAGACGACAACTTTATTATTCAACAAGCCAATATGGATTTAGGTTTGCTAACGGCAGAAAAAGAAGTCGAATTTAAAGAAGAAGAAGGCGGTGAATTCTCTTGGGGTAAAGCACTTGCGGTAGGCGCAGTCGTGATTGCCATTGGCGCGGCAATAATACTGAGTAGCGGGAAGAACTCAAGTTCACATTCTAGCGGAGGCGGAGCCGATATTAATGTTGGTAAAAACGAATCAACCTTTAAAAACACAGTCATTACAGAAGCATCAGCCAATATCAGCGAATTTGGCGAACAAACTCGTGTGCGTATCAATTTCCAAGTCAAAGTCTTAGACAATCATGGAGGCTCATCGGAAGTCAAACAAATACAAGAAGGCAAGTTTTACCAAACCTTCTTCTCAAAAGTAGACAAAGCCGTTTTTCTAGGCAAGGAAAAATTGCAGTAATTATTGATGGATGCGATGATTTCGTTCCAAATTTATTTTGCGTAGAATTGGAGTGCAAAATTTATTTTGCGATGGAGTGCAAAATTTATTTTGCGATGATTTCGTTCCAAATTTATTTTGCGATGACTGGGAATGCGCCCTTTTGATTATCACCTTGGGATACTTTGTTTTTAGAGTACAACCCCAACAAATGGAGCAACCGATATTAATATTGAATAATCAACTTCAAACCCACACACAAGCTTATTTTAAATCTTTAACAATTGAAAATATCAAATGTTTTAAAACAGAGCAAACCTTAGAATTGTCTGATAGCAATGGATTGCCAGTACAATGGACAGTGATTTTGGGAAATAACAACACAGGGAAAACAACGCTTTTAAGATGTTTAGCTGATTTAGAAGTGGCTAAAAAATATCAGTTATACCATAAAGAAAATGCGGGTATTGATAGTCCTGCTATTAATCAGGATAATGATAGCAAGATAGGCGAATTAATTATCTATGGCTATGGTACATCCCGAAGAATGGGAATGAGTTCATTAACAGAATCAAATCATCAAGAAGATACGGCTAGTCTATTTTCAGACGAAGTCACTTTAATTAACGCTGAAGAATGGTTGCTACAAACAGATTACGCCGCGAAAAATGGTGCCTTGCTTGCGAAATCAAGGTTAGCCAAAATAAAACACGTTTTGACAGGTGGTATTTTGCCAGATGTCAGCGATTTTCGTTTTACCACCACTGAAAAATTAAACAGTTTTGTAGAAGTTCAAACCGATTATGGTTGGATTCGTTTTTCAGAACTTGGGTATGGCTATCAAACAACGATTGCTTGGGTGGTGGATTTGGCAAAACGACTTTTTGATCGTTATCCGAACAGTCAAAATCCGTTAACAGAATCTGCTATCGTATTAGTTGATGAAATTGATTTGCACTTACATCCAGAATGGCAAAGAAAAATCATCGAATTTTTGACTCATCAATTTCCCAATACTCAATTTATCGTGACTTCACATAGTCCTTTGGTTGTACAATCTGCCAACAAAATTAATTTAGTTTTGTTAAAGAAAAAATGCAACCAAGTCACCATTTCACGACCACAATTCACAACTTACCAAGGTTGGCGCGTCGATGAAATTTTAGATGAATTAATGGGCTTAGGCGAAAAAACGCAGTCAGAAAGTTATTTAGCGTTGATAAAACAATTTGATGAAGCCTTAGATCAAGAAGATTATGCTAAAGCAAAAATGGCTTATGAGAAATTAGATAACATTCTGCATCCAGAAAGTCATCAACGAAAATTACTGCGTCTTCAAATGTCATCATTAATGCCAGAGAAAGTATGATTCGACTACCTGCTATCCCAAAACCCACAGAACTTACGTCAGATGTGGCGCAAGAAATGACAGCACTTTATAAAAAAGAGGGCACAGCAGTTTGGCAAAAAACCTATATAAAAAAAGCATTATTGGAGATGTCTTCTAACAAATGTTGCTATTGTGAATGTAGACTGACTTCGGTAAGTCACTATTTAGAAATAGAACATTTTCATCCGAAAAGCCACTATCCCGATGAAGTTATCGTCTGGAACAACTTATTACCTTCTTGTAAAAGGTGTAATGTTAATAAAGGTAATCATGACACAAAAAAAGAACCTATTGTTCATCCTGTCAAAGATCATCCTAAATCACATTTCATTTTAAGAGCTTATAGATTTTATAACAAAACCGACTTAGGACAAATGACGATTGAGGTTATCGGTTTGAATAATAGGGAACGTTTAGTCAAAAAACGCTTTGAAATTGGCGTGGAACTCATTGAACAACTGGAAAATTTATTGGCACTTTGCACTGAATATGACAAGGGTATGAGTTCATCAACCAGAAGACGAAATAGAATTATTGAAACATTAAGAAATTTAATGAGAGAAGGTACGCACCAATATGAATTTAGTGCAACGGCAGCAACGGTTATTTTACATGAAGAAAGTTATGCCAAAATTAAGTTTTTGTTTATCAAACATCAGTTATGGGATGATGAGTTGATTGATTTAGAAACTGAAGTTAAGTTTTGTGCTTTTAATGTATCGTCACTCTAGGTTAAAGTTAGCACACATGCCATTTCTCCTTTCCACGCTTCAGGGCTAAAGTTAAGCTATGTTTAGTAGGGGCAAACCTGAGTGTCTGCCCGATACAATATTGTATTGGGGGGGGGTGGAACTTGGGGAGAGATAAAAAAAACTAAGCAAGAACCTAGGGAATTGATTAATCTGTTCCTTTTTCAATTGGAGTAATCATAATATGAATTTGAAAATCGCTTTACCCGGCGCACTTTGTGTTAGCCTACTATCAATCAGTTTCAGCGGCTGCATGACAGCCTCTGAACACGCCGATCAACTCCATTCCAAAGCAGATCGTGACATGACAGTGGGCATTGTTCAAAAAGAGATCAGAAAAGGCATGTCACAAGCAGAAGTAGCAGAAGCACTGGGTTCGCCCAATATCGTCTCAAGAGACAAACAAGGCATTGAAACGTGGATTTATGACAAAATCGCAACCGAAGCCTCCTATTCCAGAGGCGAAATGAACACAGGCATCATCGGCATCATAATAGGCGGCGGCCGAAGCGCCGGCGCTTCCGCTCAAACCCAAAAAACCTTAACGGTTATCATCAAGTTCGCACAAGGTGCTGTAGAAGACTTCAGTTATCACAGCAGCAAATTCTAGGAGAATGCCGTGAAAAAATACCTGTTCCTGTCTATAATCGTTGTAATACTCAGTGCTTGTGTCGCCGCACCGGCTCCCAAAAAGACAACATTGGAAATACGTGAATTTCAAACCCGTTCTTACGACACCAAGGATGTCAAATTGGTGATGAAATCCGTTATGCACACATTGCAAGATGAAGGGTTTATGATCAAACAAGCCAATGTTGATTTAGGTTTGCTAACAGCCCAAAAAGAAGTGGATTTAGGCAAAACTTCTTTTTCCCCATTTCCCGGCCGTTTTGGTTCAGATGCACGTGTTGCAAATAATACCGTTACAGAAGCGTCAGCCAACATCAGCGAATATGGCGAACAAACTCGTGTACGAGTCAACTTCCAACAAAAAGTATTGGATAATAAAGGGGTTACAATGAAAGTGAGGCAAATACAAGATGCCCGATTTTATCAAACCTTCTTCTCAAAAGTTGATAAAGCCGTGTTTTTAGGTAAAGAAAAGGTGCAATAACTTTGCCCGAAGCGTGAGATTGATTTGATAAAACGCCCTTTTTTGAAAATGATTATCTTCTATGTAGGGTGGGTAAGTTTAGTTTGTTGCCCACCATTCTTTGCGCGCAAAACTTCTTAAAGCGAAGTTTGTTACCGCGTTTAGTATAGGTTTAGGCAGCCGATCATTTCAAAAGGGCAAGCACTGTTTATAAGATGAGGAGTGATAATAACTATGGTTGAACAGGGATTGATTAAAATAGCGGCAGCTAGGCTGCTTAACACAGCGTTATTACCCAATATTGCCATTTTGATAATGGGAGGCATCATCGCATGGCAATTTTTGAAAAGCCGGAAAGAGCGGGCAAAAATGGCTGCCAAAGACGAAAAAGAGACGCTTGCGACTCTGAAAACCGGCATTGAAGTCTTAATGACTGAACAACGTGAAATTTCAGTTCAAATGGTTCAACTTCAAGAAAAGCTATTGGCATTGCAAAATACGGAATCCGGAACGGCCAGAAGTCTTCAAACCGGTATTGATATGTTAAAAACTGAACAGCGTGATATTTTAATTCAAATCATTCGACTTCAAGAAAAACATTTAGTACTTCAAAAAACCAATCCAGAATCAGAAATTTCCACGAAGAAAACGCCTAAAAACGCATTTATGAATAAGGCCTCTAACCCCACCAAAGAACCAGCGAAATTAGCAATATTTCAGCGGCTCATTGATGATAATGTTAAACTAAGACAGTAGATTTGCGCCGCAAAGCGTCTCTTTTCGCATCTCTTTATACAGGATGCCCCACGTCGAAACGCATAGAGATGCATAGAGACGCTTCGCTACGCAAATCTACAGGATTCCCCGCGTACAAACGCATAGAGACGCTTCGCGATCGCGTCTCTACACAATAGAGTTTATACCGATTTAATGTAAATCATTGATTTCTATAACATTCTCAATTTTAGAAAACGAATAAAATCAATTCGCGCCAAAAGTTTTGCGCGCAAAACTTTTGGCGCGAAACTTAACACAATCTGTATAATGTCTAATATCTTTTTATTTCACTTAAGGAGTGTTCATGTCCAATATATTTTATGTTGGCATCGATTTAGGTACAAGTCGTTCTTGTATTGCCACCTCAACCGGCAAGCGCATATCAACAAGAACTTGTGTTGGGTATCCTAAAGATGTTATTTCCAGAAAACGGTTTGGTAAAGATTACTTGTTTGGCGATGAAGCCTTGGATAATCGTCTCGCTCTCGAAATCGTTTGGCCTCTTGCAGACGGGGTTATTCGCGAAGATGACAGTTCCCTAAAGGCTACCGAACTAGTTCTTCGACATCTCATTGCCCAAGCCATTCCTGATAGACAGGAAACAGATCAAATTTATGCCGCAATTGGTGTGCCTGCTCAAGCAGGCATTAAAAATAAGAAGGCTATCGTAGAAGTTGCCAAGGATTTTATTGATAAAATCCTTATTGTCAGTGAAGCTTTTACGGTTGCTTATTCCATTGACCGATTCGACGAATGCTTGATTGTCGATATCGGTGCTGGCACAACTGATTTGTGTCGGATGCATGGTGCCATGCCTGAACCAGATGACCAGATTACCCTTGATATAGCGGGTAATTATCTTGATGATGTGCTGACAAAGGCCATTTATGAGAGGTATCCTGATGTCCAGCTCACCCCTCAGATTGTTAGACGCATAAAAGAAAAACACGGTTATGTCTCTGATAGTTCTGATTTAGTCAAAGTCACGCTTACCAAGCGCGGGGTTCCGGCTGAATATGATCTAACCGATATTCTCAGGGAGTGCTGTTTAAAACTGACTAAGCCCATCAGTAAGGCTATACAGGATTTGGTTGGCAGCTTCGATCCTGATTTCCAAGAAAGACTGCGTAATAACATTGTGATTGCTGGTGGCGGTTCTCGACTCAAAGGATTGGAAGCAGCCGTCGAAAAAAGTCTTCTTGAATATGGTGGTGGCGATGCCATCTGTGTGCAGGATGCAGAATACTGCGGAACCGAAGGGGCATTAAAGATGTGTGTAGAAATGCCTGATGATTATTGGGAGAAAATATAGCCTTTTGCCGGTTCGGGTTTAGCGGGGCAAGCGGATTGCCCCAACAATAAGCCTAAACGATTCGGCAAAGCCTGGTTTTGGGAAGGCCGATATCCACCTTGCAAACTGCGGAACGTATACTGTTGAGCCTTCTCTGTTGCGGTTAATATATCTATACCCTGTGCCAACTGTCCAGCTAAACTGGACGCAAATGTACAGCCTGAACCGTGATAACTATGCGGTAAGCGAGGCCATCTCCATGATTTCGGCAGTTCTCCTTCATGATATAACGTATTAACGACACTCGGCGTGTTTTCATGAGTGCCCGTAATACAAACATATTGACAACCATAATTCATCAATTGGGCAGCAGCGGCTTCAAGTTGTGTCTCTTCACTCAAAGTACGCGCTTCTTGACTATTTGGCGTGATGATTTGAGTCAAGGGCAATAATTGCTCTATAATTGCGCTGCACACATTGCCTTGCATAAGCGATTGACCACCGCCAGCGGCTAATACGGGATCCAAGACAACAGGTATTTGAGGGTATTTCAATAGCACTTGAGCCACAGCCTCAACAATATCGACGCTGCCAAGTAAACCAATTTTGCAAACTGCGATTGGCATATCAGCTAATACGGCCTCCGCTTGTGCCCTCACTTTAGCGCCCGAAAGCGGCATACTTTCAAGCACATTACGAGTATCTTGTATCGTAATACAAGTGACAACAGGCGCAGCATGACAATTCATGCTCGCAAGTGCTTGAATATCCGCACATAACCCAGCACCACCAGAAGGATCGTTACCGGCAAAAACTAATACAGTAGGAGGTGGGTACATTTATGAATTTCGATTTTTGATGTTTTCTTTCAACTTGTAGGGGCAATCCCTTGTGATTGCCCCCTTTTGCCCCTATTTTGTGTTTACCCTTGTAGGGGCAATCCCTTGTGGTTGCCCTCTCTTGCCCCTATCTTCCCAATCGGAAAATACACAACAACTCAATTCACAATTACTGATTACCCATTACGCATTACCTATCATTATTGTTATTATGTTCACAGTTTGAAATAATAACAAAAGACAGTGGATAGTTATAAGCTATCTAGCGTATTCGTGTGCCCCCAAAAGGCCATTTTTTTTAACTTGATTATCAGGCCCTTATTCCCATCAATTCCGGTGGGTATTGTACGCTTGAGGAGATTGCGATGAATTTTTCTAAAATCATTACTATAGTCCCACTTTTTATATTGATTTTAATCTTTTATAACGTGATGGCTTACTTTGGAGTGGATTTCAATTTTGAGAGTGCAAACCCCCTTTTTACGGTGCCTCTGCCTTCTGGCGCTACGTGGAAACCAACATGGAGCGGTATCATTATTCTGTTGGGGGTGGCCACCTTATATGTTGAACTCCTGAAATCAACCAGAACAGGCACCGCTACGATTATTGAACATGCTTTGTCAATGGTTGTGTTTATCGGCTTTTTAATGGAATTTATCCTTGTTAAAACGGCGGGCACTTCAACTTTTTTGATTCTTACCTTGATGTCCCTGCTTGAAGTTGTCGCCGGATTTACAATCACCGTAGCCTCTGCACGACGCGATTTCAGTATGGGTGGATAAGTGATCTGATGTCGGGTGGGCATTGTATTTTAAAAGCCCACCAAATGCCTTGATATTTGTTTTTTTATACTCGATCTTCAAGTTTTTGATGTTATTTGCCGTCGCAAAATCACAGATTGACTGTTTAAATAGCTAAGTCATTGATTTTTAATATAATTAAGTTTGTCATGTTTACAAAAAACGTGAAGATCAAGTTATAGTATTTAACATCAGTAAAACCCAAAACGGGCATGAACAGTGTTTCATATTTCACTTAACAAGTTTTTGCGCGCAAACGTGAAATGTTCAATTTGATAGTTTTTTCAAAGTTCATCCGTTCATAATTTATCTTTTTTCTGGTCTTTTTTTTGGGCAACTTGGGCAACTTAAACTGCATTTTTTGCCCCAGTTTTTGCGCGCAAAAACTTGTTAAGTTTAAAAAGCACAACCCCGTAGGGGTTTTCAGGCTAAAATTTCGCGGAGCGAAATTACGCTCTGAAAATGTGAATAGGCTTTCATCCTAATGTTTTTGCGCGCAAAAACATTAGGATGAAAAGGTGGCAACCTGGGGTTGCCAAAAGTTTTTCAGGCAAAAGTTCGCAGCGCGAACTTTTGCCTGAAAGTTTATTCCAGCAAAGAGTATAATTTCAAAAGGTTGCCCAAAAATTTGAAGGATCATTTTTCGATGCAAGGCAAAAACGTTTGCTTCAAACGTTCATTTTTAATTTTTAATTGACATAAAAAGTGCTGGAAAGCCTGATTGCAAATAGCAATCAAATTGACTTTGCACGCCAAACAGCCCCTTCCCGCCTTCCCACCAAAACCAGCTACCCGTTTTGAACGGTTTGATTTTTGATTTCGATAGTCAAAATCGAGATCATAATGCTCACCACTTCAGGTTTTGATATCCAAAAGATTGCACAATGTCATTTGTGAAAACCTTTTACAAAAGCAAATCAAATCAAAGCTTTCAACTCTCTTAACGAAAACCTTTAACATGCACACTGAGACAGTCTTTTTTTATATATTCGTTATTTTTACCGGTTCAGCCATACTCGCCACCCTTGCCCTCTATGCACGTCAAGCCTTATTAGTTAGCTATATCCTGTTGGGCATCATACTTGGGCCATCTGGTTTCGCGATAGTAAAGGATACAGCGATTATCAATGACATTGCCCATATAGGTATTATCTTCCTACTGTTTTTACTCGGCTTAAATTTACAACCGCAAGATTTATTACATACAGTGCGAAAAACCACTGTACTGACTCTAATCAGTTCATTCCTCTTTGCGCTGTTAGGATTTGGTGTCGCCCAACTATTTGGTTTCACACTCTGGGAAAAATTGCTGATTGGGGCATCAATGATGTTTTCGAGTACCATTATTGGCCTAAAATTATTACCCACCACCGTCTTACATCACAAACATGCTGGCGAAGTGATGGTAAGCATTTTACTCTTACAAGATTTAATCGCCATCTTCGTTTTAATGATGTTACAAGGCTCGCGTGATAGCGGCACCTCATTAATTGATATAGTGTTTTTAATCATGGGTTTACCCCTATTGATCGGCTTCGCGCTGCTCTTTGAACGTTTCGTTTTGCTCAAATTGATTCGCAAATTTGACAAAATTCAAGAATATATTTTTCTCGTCACAATCGGTTGGTGTTTAGGTATGGCGCAATTAGCCACCAAATTCAGTCTCTCTTATGAAATCGGCGCGTTTATTGGAGGCGTAGTATTAGCCAGTAGTCCAATATCCCGTTTTATAGCAGAAAGCCTAAAACCCCTACGCGACTTTTTTTTAGTCATCTTCTTCTTTTCATTAGGGGCCGGTTTAGAATTACAAACCTTGTACACAGTATTAGTACCCGCAATCATATTAGCGAGTTTAATGTTATTGGTAAAACCGTTTGTCTTTCAATATTTAATGGTTAAACTTGAGGAACCCAAAGCATTATCATTAGAAATGGGCGTGCGACTAGGGCAAATCAGTGAATTTTCGCTACTGGTTGCTATCGTTGCATTAAACACCGGCGTTATCAGTGAAAAAGCCTCCTATCTGATTCAAGCCGCAACAATTATTACCTTTATCATGTCTTCCTACTTAATTGTTCTCAAATATCCAACACCGATTTCCGTATCAGATCGTTTACGCCGTGATTAAGTTTGACTTATTGTTTGTTGTTCAAGCAGAGCGTGTGAAAAACCTGTAGGGAAGCGTGCAGCCCAAGCATTGAATCCCCAAAGCGCCCGCTTGCCCACCATTAATTAGATCAAAATCAGCATCAATCATGACAATGTAGGGTGGGTAAGCGGGCGGCCCAGGAATTAAAAATAATCCCCAAAACCAACTGCCCGCTTGCCCACCATTAGATCAAAATCAGCATCAATCATGACAATGTAGGGTGGGTAAGCGGGCGGCCCAGAAATTAAAAATAATCCCCAAACCCAAGCGCCCGCTTGCCCACCATTAGAACCATTAAACCTCATCTCTCCCAATGTGCCCAATCCGTCGTCAAAACACATTGTTCTTGTAAGTACTCTTCAACAGCCGCACTAAAGCCTTCAGCACTAAAATAAACAGGACAAATCCATTTAACCTGTTTGTCGTTTTCTTGAGTTAACCATTGTTTTACCAATGAAACATTAGCAACAAACGATTGTGCTTCTTTCAGGGTGGGCAAGTTTTTTTCATTGCGGTTTTTCATCTCAAACACGCAAGCCCAACAACTCTCAGCATCAGAACCTTCTGCCAAAACATCAACTTCTATCGGCGTTTTTCCGGCTAATTGGATATAATGCTTGATCCAAGTTTTTGAAAAGAGGCTTTGACTCGCAAGGGCTAATATTGCTTCCAATTTTGCCGCAAATTGCGGCTTGAACGGCCGAAACCGTTTCTGAAACTCAAAAAGGGGTTGTTGTTGAACTTGACAGTGATGCAATTCCCGATAAACCGTCCACTCCAGCACACGGCCTTTCAGATCACTCACCAAGCCTTGTAAAGATTTTTTCTCCTTTTCTAAGGCCTTGAGTCTGATATCAATTTCATTCTCAATATTGGGTTTGTCATGCTCAATTTCTTCTTGGTAGAGATCACGGAAAATCAAATCTAAGATATCATCAGGAATACCGCAATAACGAAAATGACTGAGCCCCGGCCTTTTTATCAAATCACCATATTCTAAGGCTCGAAGCTTTTTTTCAAGCGTACTGTCATCTAATTGGTCACCCAAATGCTTGCCGATTTCCAGTCGAGTATGTTCCTGATAACGCTCTTTAGACAGAAACAGGAGAATTTTTTTTGCATATTGATCATTCACCTCATTGAGGGTTGAATAAATATACTCTGACCAAGTGCCAAACAATTCGCCTTCGTGATCCCGAATTTCATAAGCCAAAGTCTTTTTAACCCCTTCGACAGTCGTCAAATCTTGTTCTTCCCAATCACTTCCCAATAGCGAAGCAATGTAAAACGGATCACTCTGAGTCAGTGAATTGATTACCACAGCCGCCTCATCATAAACCGTTTTATGATAATACCGTGCATACAGATAAACCGCTTCCAAACCTTCCTCTTCAGTCAGTTTTGAGGAAATAGGCGTTTTTTTCAGCCGCCCCCCTTTGAACATCTCGTGCATCATCTGCGTCATCCAACCGATATAACTACCTGAAACCAGCATCGGCGCGACTTTGGATTCAACTAAACCATGATAAGCCCCGGGCAAATGATGTCCTTGAACTTGGTGTGCCTTGTCGTGAAAGATATATTTTGTCATGAACTGAATTTCATCGATCATCACCAGGAAAAAGACATTTTCATTTTGTGCCAGATCACCTGGTGCGCTAAAGGCCCACCTCATGGCTTGATGCTCCTGTTCGGCTTTAAGATATCTTTGAAACACTTCCATATCTTTCAAGGCCTTTGCATCGTTTATCTCGGAGGCCATTGAGATCAGTTCTTCAAAGTCCCATGTTCTATTGTTCGCAGGGAGAATAGTCCTTGTTTTAAACGACAAGTATTGGCTCATGAGAGTACGGTAATAATCTGTCGCAAAATCAAGCAGCCATTGATCTTCCTCTAACACTTCAAAATAAAACGGCACAACATATCCGTTTTTGTTCCACAAAATATTGAACAGTCGTTGCATAATCGCCGTTTTGCCGCACTTGCGTCGTCCTAACAAAGCGCGGGATTTCGAGATTTCTTCCGGTATCCCGTTAGCCCAGTTCATTAACAATTCCATGTTTTTTTTCCGTCCGCAAAATAGGTTTGGATCACCAATTCGCTCTTTTAAAGCATAAATCATATTGTCTCCTTCATTGAATGCTTTGTGATAAACATGTACAAATGTTCATAAAAATAATTTTGAAAAGAATTATCAGTAGATCGAAAAGGATTTTGTGGCTTGCTTTTAGTGAATGATAGAACGCTGATGGCCGACTGATTGTCCTGATTTACGCTGATTAAAATTGATTAAAATCGTTGATTGTGCTGATTATCATAATGTACACAGTCATATTAATCAGTGTTATTAATCAGTGTAAATCATGAACAATCAGCGTTCTATCAAAAATAGCATACTGATTTTACTATCAAAACAATAAACTAAACCCTTTTTCGATCAAAGGGATTAAAAAATCATTCACCAGAATATGCACAGCCATAAAAAAAATCACGATAACGATTGTACAACCGATTGCGATTCTATTTATAGCCATTTTTTTATAAACGGATTGTTTTTCCATTTTAACTGATTTATCGAACAGTGATTATTGATCAATGATCATTGATCTATAAGCATCTTCAGAAACCGCATTCCATGCCGCATCATCCGCTTGAAATTGTTTATAGGCCTCGTATATCCGCTTAAAATCCGCATTTTTATCCGCTTCTTCATCCAACGTCTCAACCGTTAAACGTTTCAGTTCCTTGAGTACCTCTGGCGGAAAGGCCAACACATTCACATGATGTTCTTGTTTCAATTCTCGTAACGCTTTAATATTGAACGCTTCAAATTGAGAATAAATGCGTTGATTGAGCGCATAAGAAGCCATTTCAACGATTTTTTGCAAATCGGCAGGTAATTCGGCAAAAGCCTGACTATTAACAATCAATTCCAATGTTGTACCCGGTTCATGCCAACCCGGATAATAATAATACTTAGCGGCCCGATATAAACCTAAACGTTTATCATGAAACGGCCCCACCCATTCCGTCGCATCCAGTCTGCCCCGTTCAAGTGCCGTAGACACTTCAGAACCGGGTAACAATTCAGCGGTACCGCCAGCCTTAGCCAACACTTTACCGCCTAAACCAGGGATACGCATTTTCAACCCTTTAAAATCATCAATGCTATTGATTTTCTTATTAAACCAACCGCCCATTTGTACACCGCTATTGCCAGCAGGAAAAGGTATCACATTAAAAGGCTTATACAAATCGCGCCACAACTCAAGGCCCCCACCACTATAAAGCCACGCATTCATCCCCTTCGCTTTCATACCAAAAGGCACCGTACTCATAAATTGAGCGGCCGGCACCTCTCCCGCCCAATAATAAGCCGCACCATGTCCCATCTGCACCACACCTTGAGAAACGGCATGAAAAGTTTCCAAAGGCGGTATCAATTCACCCCCGGCATAAACTTTCACCTTGAGTCGTCCAGCACTCATGGTTTCAATCTCCTCAGCCATTTTTTCCACATTATCCTGAAAAACGGGGAGATTAGGGATCCAAGTGGTAACCATTTTCCAGTGAAAAGTTTTAGCCTGTGTGATTTGAGAAGGGGTAGTTTCAGGAGCAGGATTTTGGGAAGTGGGCAACTTATAGCCGATAATAAAAGTGAGGGCACATAACAGAATGATGCCAAGGATTGAAAAGATTTTCATAATGATTGAGTCATGATAAGGTTATAAAAGATAGAACGCTGATTATTAATGATTTGACTGATTAACCCAGATCAAAAAATCAGCGAGAATCATAGTGTCAGCGTCATCAAGGTTTTATTCAAAATAAAAGCCCCTAATCGTGAAAATGAACGATATAGGGGCTAACATCAATCAGCACATTAACATTAAAACAGGGTTACTTTTCGCCCATGAAGGCCCCAAATAACTGCAATAAGCTAATGAACAAATTATAAATCGTGACATACAACGTCACCGTTGCCATGATGTAATTGGTTTCACGCCCATGCACCATATCGCTGGTTTGATAAAGAATCAGGCCAGACATCAACAACACAAACATCGCTGACACGGCTAAAGACAAACCGGGCAATTGAAAAATAATGGCACCGATACCGGCCAAAAAGGCAATCAAAATGCCAGCAAACAGGAACCCGCCTATAAAGCTAAAATCCTTACGGCTGGCTAAGGCATAACCCGACAACCCTAAGAAAATGACAGCGGTTGAACCAAAGGCCATCATGATTAACTCAGAACCGTTACTGAAGATCGTCAGATAGGCGCTAAGCACCGGCCCCAAAGTTAAACCCATGAATCCCGTCAAGGCAAAAACGGAAACCAAACCCCAGATACTGTTTTGCAGATACGATGTCAGAAAGAACAGGCCAAAGAAACCAACCAAAACGAGGGCCCAATGCAATGGTGGCATCTCTGTCACCATAGCAATACCGGCCGTAAAGGCCGTAAAAAACAACGTCATCGACAACAACGTATAAGTATTGCGAATCAGCTTATTCGCTTCAGCACTAGACAGCGGCTGTTGCTCAAACACCTCATCGCCAGTGGCAGCGCCACCAAAAGGCATATTTTGAACATTTCGAGTACCCCCTTGATTCGTATTAGGGGCCGCATTCTTATTGACGTTATCAAATAAACTCATAAAGCACCTCGCAAGCGTAATGGAAAATGAAAAAAGAAAAATGGGGTAGTATTTTACCAGATAATTTCGCTATTTATAATACTCTATCTTCAAGTTTTTGATGTTAGGCATAAACATCAATTAAATTCGACAACTTGCCAATCATAATAAATAACGACAAGGAAGATAACGATTGTTTATAAAAAAGGATAAGAAAGAAAATACCACCATACTCGCACTCCTTTCTTATAAGTAGGTACGCATAAATATTTTAACATTTTCTGTATTTTCTGTATTTCACGCGTGAAATGGTGGGTAGCGTGTTTTTGCAAAACACCAGCCTTCTACAAAATGTTAATAAACTTTTGCGTACCTACTTAAATAATCCTTGTAGTTATAGTGTATTTAGCTTTTAGTCCCTAAAATTTATATCTATTTATAAATCAATGGTTTTCCAAAAACTTGAAATCAACGAAAATGAGTTAAGCTAAAAAATGAAACGAAAAATGAAAGGCGAACATTTTACCAGATGATTTTGTTATTTATAATAGTCATTTATTAAATTACAAGGGGAACAAAATCAGAGTACAACGAATTAGGAACAGTAAGGAAGCTACGCTAAATAAACGACTGAAAATTTAAATAAGAAACAAGTATTTACGATGCCATCCCAAATACGCTATCCTAAGATGAATTGATGTGATAACTGATTTCCACATTTCACGCAAAAGTTTCGCTTCGCGAAACTTTTGCGTGAGCCGAAGGCCAGCGAAGCTAAATACAGTTTTGCGCGCAAAACTTTTGCGTGGAACTGATAACTGATAACTGATAATGATTAATTTAAATAATATTAGCATAGCCTTTGGGCATGTTGCCCTATTAGATAATATTGCTGTACGCATCGACAATCGTGAGCGCGTCTGTTTGATCGGCCGGAATGGTGAAGGCAAATCAACATTACTCAAAATAATGAGCAATGATTTAAGCCCCGATCAAGGGCAAATTGAACGTCAACCCGGTTACCGCATCGCGCGATTAAGTCAAGAGCCTGAATTAGATATCAATGATAGCGTTTTTCATGCCGTTGCAAAAGGCTTAGGTACGCTCGGACAACAAGTTGAAAGCTACCACGATTTGGTACAACGTCTTGCTGAAAAAAGCGATGATCGTTTATTAGCCCAACTCGAAGCCGTGCAAGATCGTCTTGAAGCAGAAGATGGCTGGCGCTTAGAACAACGAGTAGAAATGGTGTTATCAAAATTAAGTTTGCCAACAGAACAAAAACTGAGCGAACTATCAGGCGGTTGGCAACGGCGCGTCGCATTAGCACAAGTTTTGGTAACCGAACCCGATTTATTATTACTAGATGAGCCAACAAACCATTTAGATATCGAAGCGATTAATTGGGTAGAAGAAATGTTGTTAGAATTTAAAGGCAGCTTAGTCTTCATCAGCCATGATCGTCGTTTTATGCAACGCATCGCAACGCGAATTCTAGAACTGGATCGCGGCCATTTAACCAGTTATCCTGGAAATTATGCCACTTATCTGCGTCAAAAAGAAGCGGCCTTAGCGGCAGAAACGACACAAGCGGCGAAATTTGATAAATATTTAGCACAAGAAGAGGTTTGGATACGCCAAGGGATCAAGGCCCGGCGTACCCGCAACGAAGGAAGAGTTCGCGCATTAAAAAAATTGCGCGATGAACGCGCACAACGGCGCGAACAAACAGGAAAAATCCGATTAAATGTGGATCGTGGCGAATTATCAGGGCGTATCGTCATAGAAGCCGAATCAATTAGCAAAAGCTATCAAAACCTGCCCCTGATACAAAACTTTTCGACAATCATCATGCGCGGAGACAAAGTCGGATTAATCGGGCCCAACGGTGTCGGCAAAACCACCCTACTCAAACTCCTGCTAAACGAACTCCCCCCAGACAGCGGCCAAATCAAACACGGCACACAACTGAGCATCCGTTATTTTGATCAACTGCGTACCCAACTTGATCCAGAAGAAACCGTCGTCGATGCCGTAGCCCAAGGGCGAGAAACGCTCACGATTAATGGACAACAAAAGCATGTCATGTCGTATTTAAGCGATTTTCTATTTGCCCCCGCCCGCGCCCGCTCCCCGATCAAATCCCTCTCAGGCGGCGAACGTAATCGGTTACTGTTAGCGTGTTTATTTAGCAAACCGGCCAATGTTCTGGTACTAGACGAACCCACAAATGATTTAGATGTCGAATCGTTAGAATTACTAGAAGAACTGTTAGCCCAGTATCCCGGCACCTTACTCCTTGTCAGTCATGATCGCCGTTTTTTGGATAACGTCGTCACCGAAACCTTAGTTTTTGAAGGCAACGGACAAATAAACGAATATGTCGGCGGTTATGAAGACTGGCTAAGACAACGGCCCGCGCCATCCAAACCGGCTACGCCCAAAAAATCTGCCCCCGTTCCCAAACCCAGTCAAACTCAACCCAAAACACGCAAAATAAGTTATCACGAACAACGGGAACTCGCCGCATTACCGGAACAGATTGAAAAGCTAGAAAATGAATTAAACGCCTTACAAAGCCAAATCAGCGATCCCCAATTTTATCAAAGCGAGCCAGAACACATTAATCAAACCTTAGCCCATCTCAAAAACCTTGAAGAGGCCTTACAAACTGCCTATGCTCGTTGGGAAGAGTTAGAAAATAGTTAAGTCATCATGACAAGGATTGTCAGAGCTTGAAAACTCAAAGACTATCACTTGTTAAAGTGTGTTTTTTCTTTGAAGGGGCGACTTGATGCTCAGGATCAAACCAAAATAACTTAGCAATATTGGCATGTTTAATTGCGATAATGCGGGATTTTCCTTTTAGATGGAATGAAAACAAATTTTCTATTTCATCATCAAGCTCAAGTTCCTCTAATCTTTGTTTTGCCGCCTTGGATAAACTACTCGGGGATAAATAATGATGTTGTTTACCTGAGATATCAGGCCAAGTCATTGAATCTAAATAGTGTAACTTTCCTACGATCTCAAGTTCTTTTGCTTCTCCTTTGGGCCATGCAAATGGCCCCTCTCGGTCAACCGTTGAAAAACGCCAAACAGGCCTGTTATCAATTTGATGTTCTTTGATTTTGACTGTCTTTTGATCCGACCTGTTTGTCGCAGAAGCCGGCACTTTTTTATTTTTCGATCCCATTAGATTGAACTATAGTATTCAGCCAGACTTTCCAGAGAGATGACTTGATCGCCGCGCTCATTATCAGCCAAATCACTGCGAGCAATAATCCAAGGCCTTTCCGAATGAGTCTGATCACTCAACCACAGCGCCGATTTACCAGCATAAGCTTCAAGAACGGTATCAATAGTCTCCTTTTGATTTTCCGATAATTGATTTTGAGCAAACTGAGCAAAAGTAGCTGAGGAAACTTGATACATCCCTTTATGAATCGTGTACAAGTCGCGTACAACTGGCCCATTCGCCCAAGCCTCAATAGCTTCATCGAACAGTGGCTCATCGTCCCACACCAGAGCCCAAGCTTGACTATAGTACACTAATTTCTGGAGTTTCATTGCGGATATAACGCCTTTTTTATCAAGGATATACTGGGCGACATCCGCTACTGTTAAGCTTGCCATAGTGATACCTCCAAATAAATGTCATACGCTTTCGCTTTAATACAAATTAGGCTAGAAATTCTTGTTTGATTAAAATATCAAACTTTAGCCCATTTGAAAAATCTTGAACAAAGCTTAGGCTTTGTAAAGAAATAACTTGGTTATTTTGGCAGAACAAATTTCTGATTCTAACGGATGAAAATTGATATTTCATTAATACGCCAACCCTGAAAGGGTTGAATGTGAAACTTCGTTACCGAGCGTAGCGAGATCATAGCCCTTTGTTACACATGGGTTCCTAAAAATAAAAAGGCCTCAATGCTGGCAAGATTTGAAGCAACATTTTTATATGAGATCATAGCCCCAGGTGGCAACCTGGGGTTGCCAAAAGTTTTTCAGGCAAAAGTTCGCTGCGCGAACTTTTGCCTGAAAGTTTATTCCCGCGCCGAGCTTTTCGCAGCGGCGCAAAGGTGCTAATATTTAACGTATTTTCCCTTCGGTTCTTAGCGTCTTTGCGCGAAGCGTGAGATTGATTTTAGATCGTTCCCGCTGTGAATAGAGTGGTGCAATGTAGGTGATGGCGGTTTAAAAGTCTTATGGGATATCTTCTATAACTGTCATCACCTTTATGCAGTACTTTCGTGAATTGTTTCTTCAGCAAGAAAGTGCAAGGCTAACCTTGCACTTTGGGATAATTTATTTTTTTGATATCCTTTTGCTATCCATTACTCTTTAAAGGATTGCCACACAAAAGCCATGAGGGTTATGACTGTCATGGGGATGACGAACCAAAGCATTACGGCACTATAGGCGGGTAAGAAACTATGTTGAGTCGCATTTAAAAAGAGATAGAGTGTATAAGCGACATAGTAGCCTAAAAATAAACTCCCTTCCCAACGTTCAATCTTGTAATCTGTGAAGAAAATCGGTAAACAGGCGATGGCTACGGCTATCATGACGGGTATGTCAAATACGATGGCGGTGTGAGGCACTTCAATGCCATTTGGTGCAATCAGACTGGTGAAACCCAGCACTAATAATATATTAAAGAGGTTGCTACCGATCACATTGCCGACGACAAGTTCCTGTTCTCCACGTAGAGTGGCAACCACGACTGTAGCAATTTCTGGTAAAGAGGTGCCGATTGAGATGATGGTTAAACCAATGATTAATTCACTGATGCCAAATAGTTTAGCCAGTACAATGGCACCATCGACTAACCATTGTGAACCGAGTACTAATAATCCTAATCCGGTGACAATCAAGGCGATTTGTATAACAAGGTTGGGTTCGCTTTTGGGTGTCGATTCTTCTTGTTCTGATGGACATTCGGGTAGGGGTTCCTCAGTTTGGCGGCAGGTTTTAATTGAAAAGATCGTATAAAACACGATACCACTGAATAATAATAAGCCTTCCCAACGATTCAGTATGCCATCAAAAGACAACCAGAGTAATAAAAAGGAGGCCCCTATCATAAGCGGTATTTCTAATCTAATCAGTCGCTTATGAATACTTAAAGGGGCGATGAGTGCCCCAATCCCTAAAATCAGTAAGATGTTGAGAATATTACTGCCTACGACATTACCGACGGCTAAGTCAGGTTGCCCTGTCCATGCTGATTGTAGATTAACGGATAATTCAGGGGCACTGGTGCCAAATGCAACAACTGTGAGGCCAACAACCAGCCTTGAAATCCCCATGGTTTCGGCTAACTTGGATGCGCCTCGTACTAATAAATCCGCGCCTGCAATGAGTAAAATAAAGCCGAGAATAAATAAAATTAATGTGATGGGTTCCATGTTAATAGTAAGTGATAAGTGAAAAACGACAAGGATAAAAACGACAAGGATTTGGTATAAGAAAGGATAAACCCTAAAAAAACTATGATGATCGTAGAGACGCGATGCTTCGCAAATCTGCATTGCGTTTCCATGAAGCTATCAAAACACACACAATCAATAAAATTAATCGGCAAATTCTTTTTTGAAATTCAAACTCAAGTGGCTAATCATTATCAGTAGTTCAAAAACAAATAAAAGCAAAATAAATTTTGCACGAAAAGAGGGCCGCAAAATAAATTTGGTTTGAAAAGAGGGCCTTCAATATTTAGTGATATAACCACTTTCTTTATGTGTGTTTCAGATATACTGATTATAGAACGCTGATTGTCATGATTTTCACATTTCACTTAAGAAGTTGCGCGCAACTTTTCACTTAACAAGTTTCGCTCCGCGAAACTTGTTAAGTGAAAGCGTGAAATACAGTTTTTGCGCGCAAAAACTTTTGCGTGAAAAACTGATTTACGCTGATTAGTACAACTGATCAGGGGATTGAACGGATTGATGTGGGGGATTCTTTCCATTTTATCGGGTAGAAACGCGATGCAGATTTGCTACGTATCGCGTCTCTACAAAAGCATCAAAACACCCACAATCCATCCGTTGAATCCCCTGATCCGCTGTACTAATTATTATAGAACGCTGATTGTCATGATTGAACTGATTTACGCTGATAAAAAGCCGAGACGCTTCGCGAAAGCGTCTCTACGAATCGATATGATTGAACTGATTTACGCTAATAAAAAGCCGAGACGCTTCGCGAAAGCGTCTCTACGAATCCCTTAAAATGCATCACAATCTATCCGTTCAATCCCCTGATCCGCTGTACTGATCTTATGATATAAATAATTAGTGTAATTATTAAGCGAATTCTGAAAAAATTAATGATGAGGTTTATATTATGATGACTCAAACCGATTTAAGTCAAATCAGAAATGATTTGCTGAAATTTCTACCTCAATTGTTACGCGAAGAGCCTAATGTCAGAACAACGATTGAAGGGATTATTGCACAACAGTTTCCGCGCAAAGACGAATTTGTGGAATTGTTGAAGGAAGTCAAATCACAACGTCAAGACATGGAACGACACTTTGTGCAAGTTGATAAGCGTATTAACTTGTTGGAAAAGCAATTTGGCCATTTCGATCACGGTTTTAAGTTGCTAGAACAGCTTATTGATAAGCTTACTCAAAGCATTAAGCCTGTCTTTTCGCTTATTTTTGAGTGCCCCGTTAATTTAAATAGCTTAATATTCAATAAGTTATAATTTTTATTTTTTGAGTTGGAAGGTTGAATTACTTCAGCTTCAAAATCCCGATAAACAAGTACAGGGTTTGTTTATTTCTATGGGTGCTTCTGAGAAAATACGACAACGTTGTCTCGAATATGAGATAGAATTGATAGATTAAAAAAAAGAGCTTCTAGTTGGCGACGTTTTATGGGCAACCTATCGTGGTTGCCCTTTATCATAAATTCAAACTAAAGTTTGTACGGAAATTCAATTCAAACTAAAGTTTGAACTCCTAAACCAATTCAAACTAAAGTTTGTACGGAAATTCAATTCAAACTAAAGTTTGAACTCCTAAACCAATTCAAACTAAAGTTTGTACGGAAATTCAATTCAAACTCAATTTTGAACTCCTAAACCCATTCAAACTAAACTTTGAAATCCTAAACCCATTCAAACTAAAATTTGTACGGAAATTCAACTTGTAATTTGCAATTAGTTTGTCAATTCATTGATAATTAATCATTGATATAAATAGTTATCCCTAACCGTTTTGTTGGTAACATTTAATGAAA
>Ga0180298_1000011_pt1 | contig 32385 bp, 14 predicted proteins | sample GuaBasSediGuay13_FD_121800 | JGI IMG/M metagenome (GOLD analysis project Ga0180298, IMG submission 121800) | Subseafloor sediment microbial communities from Guaymas Basin, Gulf of California, Mexico - Guay13, Core 4488-10 , 4-6 cm | ecosystem: Environmental > Aquatic > Marine > Hydrothermal...
GGAAGCAAGTACTGAAGAGATGGTGTTTCAATTTGATCATACCGAGAAAGTTGTACATGATCGGGTTCAACAAGCGGTTTATTCGCTGATTCCAGCAGAACAAAAACAGGCGGTGCATTGGCAAGTCGGGCAACTCCTATTACAAAACACATCAAAAGAGCAACGAGAACAGCATATTTTTTCGATTGTTGATCATTTGAATATCGGGCGTGTTTGGATCACGCAAGCATTAGAGCGCAATGAACTGGCCTCATTAAATCTGATTGCGGGTAGAAAAGCCAAGGCTTCGGCGGCCTATCAACCGGCGTTTGATTACTTGAAAACGGGCCTAGCCTTATTAGATGAGACGCACTGGCAAACGGAGTATGATTTGGTTTTAGCCCTGTATACCGAAGCGGCCGAAGCGGCTTATTTGTGCAACCACTTTGAGGAAATGGCACAATGGGTTGCCGTGGTGCTAGAACATGCTAAAACACTGCTTGATAAAATCAAGGTATACGAAATTAAAATCAATGCCTATCGGGCCCAAAACAGGATGCTGGAGGCTATCGATATTGCTTTGCCAATCTTAGAACAGTTGGGTATTTCTCTGCCTCGACAACCCAAAAAGTGGCATATTGTCCTTGGCTTATTGCAAACCAAACTGACTATAGGTAGAAAACGCATTGAGAGTTTACAGGAACTGCCTGAAATGACCGATCCTGAGAAGCTGGCAGCGATGCGTATTTTGGCGAGTGTGAATTCGGCTGCCTATTTCGCGGCACCGGAATTGTTTATATTGGTGGCCCTTAAACAGGTCAATTTGTCTGTCAAATATGGCAATACAGCTATCTCAAGTTATGCCTATGCTGTTTACGGGCTAATTTTATGTGGCGTGTTAGGCGATATTGAGGATGGTTATCAATTTGGTAACTTGGCTTTAACACTGCTAGAACTGTTTCAGGTTAAAGAACTGAGAGGTAGGACAATCTTTGTTGTGAATCTTTTTATAAGACATTGGAAGCAACCTCTCAAAGAGATATTAAAACCTTTGCGGGAAGCCTATCAAAACTGCTTAGACACGGGCGATTTAGAATATGCTGCCTATGCCGTATTAAATATCCCTATCAATTTATATACTATTGGTAGGGAACTCACAGCGGTTGAACGAGAAATAGCAGACGTTGGTGAGGTGATTAATCGGCTTCAACAAAAATCAAGTGTGCATATGCAGGAAATCTATGGACAAGTCATCTTGAATTTGAGGGAACCGACTGAAAATCCGTGTCTTTTAAGTGGTGAAGGTTATGACGAGAAGAAAATGCTACCCCTTTATCTTGAAGCGAATAATAGAAATGCCATTTTTTATATCTATTTCAACAAACTGATTCTCTGTTATCTATTTCGGAGCTATTCTCAAGCACTGGAAAATGCTGTCATGGCAGAAAGCTATTTAGATGGGGTGATTGGATTACCACAAGTGCCGGTTTTCTCTTTTTATGATTCTTTGCTACGGTTGGCCCTCTATCCTCAGGCGACTAAACGAGAACAGCGGCAATATCGACTGAAAGTATGTGCGAACCAGAAAAAGCTGAAAAAATGGGCCAAGCATGCGCCCATGAATTACGGGCACAAATTCTATTTAGTGGAAGCCGAACGGGCCCGCGTTTTCGGACAAAAGCAGGTGGCGAAAGAATACTACGATCAAGCGATTGCCTTAGCGTCTGAGCATGAATACTTGAATGATGAAGCCTTAGCCAATGAATTAGCGGGACAATTTTATATCACTCAAGGGCAAAATCATTTTGCTTACCATTACCTACAGGAGGCCCACTATGCCTATTCGCAGTGGGGAGCGATAGCGAAAGTGAATGATTTAGAAACGCGCTATCCGCGATTGAAAGTGAGCCATGAGACGGGTTCGCCTATGACCGTTAATGCGACTGCCAACCTCAGCCGTACCCGGCAAACGCCCTTAAGCGCCTTAGATTTTGCCAGTGCCCTTAAAGCCTCACAGGCCATATCGGGTGAAATTGATTTGAAGGGCTTACTGATTAAGTTGATGGCCGTCGTCATCGAAAATGCTGGCGCACAACGCGGGTGTTTGATTTTGCCTCAACAGGGGCAATGGTTTATTGAAGCGGAAGGCGCAATCGATCAAAAGGGCGTGAGGGTGTTGCAATCTATTCCTATCACGCCCCCTCAACCCTCGACTGGGGAGGCATCGCCTGTGATGACGGTGCCTACGACGCTGATCAACTATATCATCCATGCTAAAGAAAGTGTGGTTTTAGATCGGGCAACACAGGGGGGCCAATGGACGCGTGATCCCTATATTATTGAAAACCAAGTGAAGTCTATTTTAGCGATGCCGCTACTCAATAAGGGGCAGTTGAGCGGCCTGTTGTATTTAGAAAACAACCTGACAACTGATGCGTTTACACCCGATAGATTTGAAACGCTCCAATTGTTATCGTCACAAATTGCGATTTCTATCGAAAATGCGCGGTTTTATCAGGAAATCACCGATTTAAACAAGGCCTATGAACGGTTTGTCCCCCATGAGTTTTTAAGGCTGTTGAACAAGCGCAGCGTGGTCGATGTGGCATTAGGCGATCAAGTTGAAAAAGAAATGAGTATCCTGTTTTCTGATATTCGGGGATTTACTGAGTTATCTGAAAAAATGAGCCCGCAAGAAAATTTCAATTTTATCAACACCTATTTGAGCCAAATGGAACCCATTATTACGCAACATCATGGTTTTATTGATAAATATATTGGTGATGCGATTATGGGTCTGTTTCCCGGTCAGGCCGATGATGCTGTACGGGGTTCCATTGCCATGTTAAAACAGTTAGTTGAATATAACCAACAGCGGCAAACGGCAGGTTTAGATCCTATTGCCATTGGCATTGGCCTGAATACAGGCGCCTTGATGCTGGGTACAGTGGGCGGGAAAAACCGTATGGATGGTACTGTCATTTCTGATGCGGTCAATCTCGCTTCTCGCATTGAAGGCCTGACGAAAAGGTATGGTGTCGCATTATTGATTTCAGAAACGACTTATGCCTGTCTCAGCGCGCCCGCTCAATATGCCATTCGCACCATTGATCGGGTCAAAGTCAAAGGGAAATCCGCGCCTGTGACGGTTTATGAAGTGTTTGACGGCGATGCACCTGATATCATTGCCTTGAAACTGAAAACCCGTGACGATTTTGAACAAGGGTTACGACACTATCGCCAGAAAGAATTTGCAGAATCGGCCGAGTATTTTAAACAGATGTTGGCTGTTTATCCTGATGACACCGCAGCCCAAATTTATCTGAAACGATGTGAGCATTTTCAACAATACGGCGTTGCTGAGAATTGGGAAGGGGTTGAAGCCTTGGAAAGTAAATGAAAATAGTCTTGTAGGGGCAGACCTGCGTGTCTGCCCTTGTAAAATTATTGACCTGAAAATCTATAGCACAAATTGATTAAAATGAACTCGTCAGAAGGGGAGGTTTTAACACCTGTTCTAATAAAGCGAATTGTCTATGATTCAATTTTCCAACTATTTTGCGATTCCCAAGGAGTTGTTCAGCTTCTTGAAGCGTCAAGTGTTTTTGCTCCAAATCGTGATGAAACAAAGTAACTGAGCTTGCGACGTTCAATTGTGCAATCGCTTTTTCAATCACTTCCAGTTGTTCAATAATCAAAGCGCTTAGCTCATTATCATCAGTTAAAGTTGCGCTATGAGGTGTATCAATACGTTTATGGGAACTACACCATCCTGTCAGAAAATCCATCACATCTAATACAACCTCTTCATAGTTTTCGTCTGTCGTTGTTTCACGGAAAGACTCAAATTCGGCTAGAAGACTCTCCTTCGAGTATCCTTTCAGCAGCAAATCTTTAACGATTTGTTCCAATTTTTCTATTGGGCTACTTTGTTGTAAAGCCTCTTTTAAAACAGATAGTTTATTGCTCATTTTTGATGGCCCGTCAAACTCCACTCATGTAGAGTGGCTACTATTGCCTGTTGATAGTCTTCAAGCGGCATTTCTTTTATAGGTTCAATGAATCCATGTTTATTGGGTTGATGTGGATCAGGTCGATATTGAAGTTGAAAAGTACTTAAACACACAAGGTTGATTTCCCAAACTGGATCTTTACCCGTTCCACCAAACGCAGCCGGGCGACGGTGAGTTGGAAGATTATAAGGTGGCGGTGGACTAACAGACATACCGCCAGTATTGGGTTTGACTTGATCAGAAATAACTGAAATATCAATGCCTTTTCGGATTCCCAAAGTTCTAGCAGTTTCGCCCACCATCGGCAAACCGTTAGCACTGATTTTCATTGAACGATATAATAAATCATTATCCATAATCAAAAAAGCCTATTCTTATACTCAGCGCGGGAATAAATTGAACTTTTCTTGATTCTAAAATATCTGTGCTGATACGCCAACCCTGAAGGGGTTGAATATGAATAGCCCCTGGTTCCACCTGGGGTTCCAAAAAAACATCATCGCATCAGGGGTTGAATATGAAAAATATTTTGCCCAACATAAAAGTTTAAATTGTGCCCGCGTGCAGTATAGCTCGATGTGGCAGGATTAAAGATTCAAAATGCCTCAATTTTTGACTTATCGTTTTAAGACGGATTTTGTTGGGGTAAAAGTAAATGAGAGTTTGTCGGCTATTTTCAAAGTCATTTTTTCAACATTCGATGTTCAAGTTTTTGCGCGCAAAAACTTGAACATCGAATAGAGTTCACAGAGTAGCACTCTGTGGAACTCTGTGTACTCTGTGTTAAAAAAGTTTTGTTATATGGATTTGGTTTGGATAAAATTAAACCATTGTTGGTTGAAATATTCTGCATTCTGGAGAGGCATGTAATGCCCTCCTTTATCCAGCTTTTCATATTTTGAACCCTTGATATTGTTATGAATCCATTCGGCATAGCGCGGTGGCGTGATGTGATCTTCGCCCCCAGCAATCACTAAGGTGGGTATCTGAATACTGGCCATTTGGCTTCTAAAATCAAATTGGAGAACTTGATGGATATAATGAAGCGAGATTTGATTATTGTCAGTCGCCTTAATAAAATCAAGGCTGCCCTCCCTTTTAGAACGCATCTCTTTGGGTAAGTGCAGTTCAAAATCATCACGCAATAATTTGGCTAATTTAAAGGCATTTTCGATGGAATCGTCCTCTTCAAGCTTGGCGGTGGTGTTGACTAAGGTTAATGATTTGATGTGAGGCGCATATTTCTTAGCCATGACTTGTGAAATAAAGCCGCCAAGGGACCAGCCTACCAAATGAAAGGGTTGGTTAATATTGATGAGGTTGAGCAAATCTAAGATACTGTCTCCAATCGCTTCAAAATGACTCTGTTCGTCATGAAATTCACTGTTCCCATAACCCGGGTAATGGAAAACAAGCACTTGAAACTGTTGAGAGAGTTCTAAAATTTGGTACAGCCATGCTGTTGCTAAGCAATCTATTGGCGGTAACAGGACAACTGGCGTTCCTTTGCCACAAGACAGTATTTCAATGTGAATACCCTGTGAAGATTTGATTTGAAAGATATTTAAGTTATCACAAGTTGAAAACACATCGTTGTCATTTTCGAGAAGCTGTTCATACCAGTGACTGGGATCATTCTTTCTGAAGAGGGGGTGATGATTGCCAAGTGACGTGAGAGAGGACTCACTCTCTGGTTTTACTTTTTTGATATCGGTTGCCGAAGACTGAAAATTAATAATATAATGTGCAAAATCTTTGATGGTGTTCAAACCGATCAAATCAGAAATTTTGAGTTTCAACTGATATCTCCGGCTCATTTTTTGGACAACATCCATTAAAACAAGCGAATCCACGCCAAACTCTTCAAGCATGGAATGCTCATCTAAGTGAATAATATCAAGTTTTAAGGCTTCTGAAAACAGTTGTTTTAAATCGTCTATTTCAGCTTCCAAGCTGTGATTTTTTATGATTGATTGCCGGGTAGATTTGGCTTCAAGATGATTTAAGGTTGGCGCATCCGGCAAAGACTGAATCCGTTGAGTGATCTGTTCATGATCACGATTGAGAGAAGTTTCTTTTTCAGGTATCCAATATCGCTGCCTCGCAAAAGGATAGGTGGGCAAAGCAATACGTTGCGGTTTAGGCGGCTTTGGATAAAGCAATTGCCAGTCAATGTCTACCCCCAAAATCCACAATTGTGCCAGTTTAGTTAATTCCTGTTTCTCAATCAGCATGTTAAGAAACGCCTCGCCAGCTTCGCCTTCAATCAAAAGCGCAGAATGCGCTTTGCTCGTTTTGACATTCCCATGAAAAAAATGTGCTATTTCTGTTTGGCCTTGAGCATATTGCATTAATTTTTCTGTTAATGACTCAATACTGTCAACCACTATCGCCAACCGTTCTTCCAGAGGTTCGCGACCGATTTGTAAGGTGTAAGCCAAGTCTGCCAACAATAATAAGTCTGGTTGGATTGGTTCAGGTAACTCGGCTTCATTAACCGTTGTTCCTACCTCACCTGCTACGGTTGCCGAATTGAAGAAATCTATTATTTTCTTGATATAGGCTTGGAGCCTGTCTTCATTTTTAGCGGACAACACAATGATGTAATCTTTTTGACTGTGAGATTCTGCCTCTCGTAAGGGGGGCTCATATTCCTCCACTATCAGGTGTGCATTGGCACCACCAGCCCCAAACGAGCTGATACCCGCTCGTCTCGGATAGCGTATTTCTTTGCCATTTTCTTTAAGAATCGGTTGTTTCCACTCGGTTAAGCCATGCTGAACATAGAAAGGTGATGTTTCAAAGTTGATATTGGGATTTAAGCGTTCTGAATGCAGCGAAGGTACCAATTGCTTATACTTCATCTGTAACAACACTTTTGTTAAGGCAGCCATGCCTGCAGCAGATTCTAAATGTCCAATATTGGATTTTACAGAACCGATAGCACAATATTGTGTGTCAACCGTCTCTTCTTGATAAGCTTTCGTTAGCCCTCTTATCTCAATCGGATCGCCTAATGAAGTACCTGTACCATGCGCTTCGACATAACTAATCGTTCTGGGATTGATCTGCGCTTTCTTCAGTGTACTCGATATCAGACTGGCTTGAGCATTCGGATCGGGTACGGTATAACCATTCGTTTTTCCGCCATGATTGATAGAACTGCCCTTAATCACGGCATAAATGTGATCGCCATCTATTCGGGCCTGATGAAGTGGTTTGAGCAATAGCGCTCCCACACCTTCACCTGGCACATAGCCATCTCCGCCTTCACCAAAACTGCGGCATCGTCCATCACTGGATAAAAACTGGTGTTGTCCAAGCAGAATATATTTCTTGGGATGAATGCTCACATTCACACCGCCAGCTATTGCTATTTCACTTTCTCCTCTTTTTAGACTTTCACACGCTAGATGAATAGCAGTCAATGAAGAAGAACACATCGTATCAAGTGCTATGCTAGGGCCCTGGAAATTAAAATAATAGGAAATTCTATTGGCAATTGAGGCATAAGAAGCCGTTGGCATAGCTTGGCCCTTATGCTTTTCCAAGGCACCAAATAATTGATACTCTCCCCACATCACGCCAACAAAAACGCCGACAGGTTTATCTTTTAAAGACGTTTTTGGGTAACCCGCATCTTCTAATGTATGCCAGACTGTTTCTAAAAAAAGACGTTCTTGCGGATCGATAAACTCCGCTTCTGTGGGTGAGATATTAAAAAACAACGGATCAAATTGATCAACATCCTCAATGAATCCTCCCCATTGACGAGAATGATTGGCATCCTCATATTGACTCGCATCCCATCGTTCCTTGGGAATTTCGGTGATGCCATCAATACCCGCTGTTAAATTTTCCCAAAATGCGCTTAAATCCCGCGCCATGGGATAACGACCACTGACACCGATGATGGCGATGTCGTCTTCTGGAATATCAGTTTCTGGAGTTAATGACACCGATGACTCTGTTGAATTGAGAAAACGGGAACGAGTGAGACGTGCTAAGTTATTTTGTTCTCGTTCTGGAAGCACTGCTACCGTTTTAGTCTCGTTTGGTACAGCACTTGCACCATCGCTTATTTTTTCAATCAGTTGTTCTCGGTGATTTTTAATAAAATACTGGCCTAGTTCAGTGAGATTTTTGTATTCAAAAAATAAGGTTTTTGAAAGGGTTCCAAAATGATTTTCTAGTTTTCGAGTCAAGCTGAGCATCATCACCGAATCCAGGCCGTATTTTTCTAAGGGGGCATGGGCCTGAATAGTGGAAAAAGTGAGTTTGAGTTCTTGGGATAAGAGGTTCTTTAAATAATCTTCTGTTTTGGCCTGTAATTGCGATGGATCAGGGCCACTTTGATTAAGGGGCGATTTGTCAGGTTCACTTTGATTAATCGGTTGCTTATTATGAGTAGCGGCTAATGTGGGTGCCTGAATAACGGGATTCAAAGCCTTTTTGATTTGTTCTGCTTCTCCTGCTACCACCATCATTTGCACAGAGGCTAGATTTAATCCAAGCTCAAAAGCTTTGATGCCCTGTTCGGTGCTTAATGGCAGCATACCCATGAATTGTTTTAACCACGCTTGTTTTTTACTATCAACCTGCATCCCCCCTTCTTGCCATAACGGCCAGTTGATGGAAAGCGTTTGACCAAAACGTTGTTCTTGAGCGCGTAATCCCTCACGCCATTGTGCAAAGTGATCCATAAAGCTATTGGCATAAGCATAATCACTTTGCCCGATATTGCCCATTGCCGCGACGATGGAGGAAAACAGCACGAAAAAATCCAGTTTATCGTTTTTTGTGGCTTCATCCAAATACACGCTGCCCAATATTTTAGGCGCTAACACCGCGGCCATGTTGTCCTGAGTTTTATTCAGGAGCAAGGCATCCCGAATCAGCCCTGCACTGTGAATAATCCCGTTGATTTGACCAAAGTGCGCTTTGGTTTGTGCAATCATCGATTCAACATCGTCGCGCTTGCTCACATCAGCTTGGATATAAAGCACTTCGGCACCTAAGGCCTTGATCGCTTGAATCTTGGCGGCTTGTTGTTCATTTAAAGTCGCTGAACGACCGGTAAGAACCAGTTTGGCTTCTTTAACCTGCTTAGCCAGATATTCGGCAAAGATGAGGCCTAAACCTCCAGCACCGCCAGTCACTAAATACACGCCCTGTTCTTTCAAGCGGGTCGTCGGTGCGGTTTCCTGTACAGGTTCCCATGCTTTCCAGCGTTTTACCCACCGTTGGGTGTGAGCATAGCGAATCTCAACACTGTCCGTTGTTTCCATTTCGGTCAAGACGCTATCGACTAGCTCTGATAAACTAGACAAGGCAACCGTTTTGTAGAGGAACTTGGAATTTTCCAGTCGAATCGTTTTAGCAAACCCACTGAAGGCAGCATACTGCGGTTGGGGTGCATTATCTGGTTCTAAATAGAGGTATAACAGTTGGATAGGGGCTTTGAGCGGCTGTGCTAATAAGGCCTGACTGAGGTGAAAGACAGAATAGAGGCTTAAGTCAATTTGATTCGCCAACAGCGTCGAATCGGTGACGAAATGGGCTTGTGACCAAAAATGAATGATATGGCTGGGGAACTGATGCTGTTGTGCCAAACTGGCCAGCAATTGACGATAATCTGAGGCTTGTGCAGGATTAATGGCATAGACTTGATTACCCAATGCTTGATAACGTTCACCCGGTTTAACCCAAATCACCTCACATCCCAAACGGGCTTGCAAAGCCTGATATCGCGTTTCATCACGCTCAAACAGCAATACTTGAGAAATGCTCTGCGCTTGAGTTTGGATTGGGCTGATTTGGGGTTCCCACACGCTTTGGTAGTACATCGTGGTTTCGACGGTTCGTGGAACGCGAACTGAAAAATCCTTTAACTTGACCAGCACTTGCCCCCTGTCATCGACAAACCAGAGGTGAAATTTTTTAACGTTCAAATCACGGGATTCTGGTGTCAAGGTGACATAAGCATAACATTGCTCTGGTAAGGGTTTTATCAAGCTGACCTCTGCCAAGGCAAAAGGCAAAGGGGTACCCGATGTACTCGATCCCATTAATCCGATGACTGTCTGTAAGGCCCCATCCATTAAAGCGGGATGTAGCACAAAATCGTTAAAACCGCTTTGAAGCGAGGCAGGTAAGACTAAGCTCGATAAGGCTTCCGTGTCATTACGGTACAGCGTTTGAATGCTCTGGAAACCCGGCCCGTATGACAGGCCGACCGCTTGAAAAAGACGGTAGCATTTTGCCTGAACCCAGCTTTCAGTACAGCGTTTTTGAATCGCTTCCAGATCAAGGGTTTCAGCGTTTGGGGTGGTTTGATTTTGATAAATCAACTGGCCTTGAACATGGACCTGTCGTTCTTGAGCATCATCAAAGGTACTGACCTCAAATTCAACAAGCTGCGAGGCTTCGGTGGGATAAAAGCTGATGTGAACCCGTTGCGGCGTGTCTGATACCGTTATGGGTTGTACCCACACGATATCCTTGAGCGTCTGCACAGCCCTTTCACCTGCCATTCCGCCAGCAACCCAAGCCATTTCAAGGTAGGCCACGCCAGGGAAAGTCTTTTGTTGCCCAACAACATGATCGGCCAAAAAAAATTCATCCCCTCTCAAGGAGGTGGTATAGCGTTGTTCTTGAAGGGTTGAGGTGTTGCTCTCTAAAAACGGGTGGAGTTGGGGGCCGACAGTAACCGGGTTTGGCAGTCGTGTTGTGCTTTCCGGTAACCAATACCTTTCCCGCGCAAAAGGATAGGTGGGTAAAGTAATACGTTGCGGTTTGTGGTGGGGATATAATAATGTCCAGTCGATTTCTACGCCAGAAACCCACAGTTGTGCTAATTTACTGAGTTTTTGATCCTGAATAATGATTTTGAGAAAGGCTTCACCTTCTCTGCCGTCCAGCAAGGGTTCTGCTTGTTCAGCCTTGACATGGCCACGGTAAAACAGCTCGATATCGGTTTGGCCTTGAGCGTATTGCGTTAATTTGTCTTTAACTTCATCAAGGCTTGAGACGACCATTGCCAACCGTTCTTCCATGGCTTCGCGCCCTAGCTGTAAGGTATAAGCCATGTTGCCAAGGGACTGGGCGCTTGTGTGATTTGCCGCACTGAAGGCCGTTTCCCCCGATGTTTGAGCAGGTTTAGAATACCGTTCACACACATATTGTGTCACTGCGGCTATAGAAGAGTGTTCAGAAAATAAGGCTGTGGTGAGATCAAGTTGATAGTGTTCATTGATTCGACGAGTTAATGCCGTCAAACCCACAGCATCTAAACCATATTCAAACAGTTCTTCCTCTAAGCCAATATCGGTCTCACGGACTTGGAGAAGCTCACTCACCCAAGTTAATAAGTGTTGTTGGAGGATCAAGCGTCGATTTTCCGGCTTTTCTATAGCGTCTCCCGTTCCCGTTTTGGAAGCCACAGCACCCTCTAAAAAATAAATGAGCTTCTGAGCATACGCTTGCAGCCTATCTGGATTTTTCGCTGACAAAACAATGATTTGTGGTGTATATTCACACTCTGCACTCTCTGTTTTTGAAGCATTATATTCTTCTAAAATGATATGGGCATTCGCACCGCCCGCCCCAAACGAATTGATGCCTACTCGTCTCGGATATTCTTTAAGCAGCCCATTTTCTGTTATTTGAGGCCGTTGCCAATAGGCCAACTTTTGCTGCACCACAAAGGGTGTTTTCTTAAAGTCAATATGAGGATTGGGAGGCGAAGAATGAATAGAAGGCACTAAGGTTTGGTGTTTCAATTGCAGTAAGACTTTGGTCAAACCTGCGACACCAGAGCCCGCAATTAAATGACCTATATTTGATTTAATTGAACCAATCGCACAAAACTGAAGAGCATCAGTATATTGTGCAAAGGCTTCTGTAATACCTTCAATTTCAATGGGATCACCTGTTTTTGTGCCAGTACCATGGGTTTCAAGATAACTGATAGTACGGGGATTAATCTGGGCTTTTTTCAGTGCCGTCGTAATAAGTTTTGACTGCAATTTGGGGTTAGGAACCGTATAACCGTTAGTTTTCCCATCTGCATTAATGGCAGTAGCTTTGATAATGGCATAAATATGATCTCCATCTGCTACTGCTTGTGAGAGAGGTTTTAATAAAACCGTTGCTACCCCTTCAGCATCGACAAAGCCACCTTTTCCCTCTCCAAAAGGATGACAATCTTTGCCTATCAATAACATATTCTTTTGACAATATTGGATTATTCTGTTGGGATGCAAGGTAAGATTGACACCGCCCACAATAGCCGTTTTACATTCGTCACGGTGAAGACTCTGAACCGCTAAGTGAATTGCCGTTAAAGAAGAGGAACACGCTGTATCAACGGATAAACTGGGCCCGTTAAAATCACAGAAATAAGAAACTCGGTTAGCAATATCATAGTTATCCGTATCAGGACAGTGTATCTTGCCGTTTAAAGAGGCTTCCATTGCCAACCAGCTATAGGTATTGGTTGTCACACCGATAAAAACCCCAGTCTTTCTGGATAAACTCGCCCGTGTATAGCCGGCATCTTCGAGAGTGGCCCACGCGCTTTCCAACACAATACGTTGTTGGGGATCCATTAATTCCGCTTGTCGCGGTGAAATATTGAAAAATAACGGATCAAATTTATCATAATCCTCAAGAAACCCGCCCCATTTGGTATAACTTTTATTGGGATCATTGCCCGTTTTATCATAATATAATCTATAATCCCATCGTTCAGGAGGCTCTTCTTTGGTGCAGCTTTCTCCCTTTATCAAATGTGCCCATAATTGATCGACATCACTTGACATCGGAAAACGTCCACTTAATCCTATGATGGCAATGTCTTTATGCTGATTTTCAAGAGGTGGGTGGCTGATTGCTTTTTTAGCAACCGTCTTTTTATCGGCCGGGATTGGTTTTGGAGAAGTGGGGAAAAGGGGTTTCGGGACGATTTTTTCAGGTGTTTTGTGAGCAGCTTTCTGATTGAGTCCAAATTGTTTGGCTAATTCTTGAGGAAAAGATTGAATAAAATATTTTGTTAATTGTTCTATCGTTGAATAGTCAGACAGCAATGTTGTGGATAAATCGCCAAATACATTTTCTAAGTGATCTAAAATCTCTATATTGGCTAAAGAATCAATACCATATTCTGATATCAAATCAACTTTATTTTCTATATCGTTTGGTTGGCAATCTAATTTTTTAGCAACAATGTCTTTCAAATATTGAGTTGTTTTTTTTAATAACCGGCAGCTGTCTTCCTCTGAAAGGAAGACTTCATCAGCACAGGAGGTGATTTGATTTTGATGATCAGAGCTATTGGAAACATTATCATCATTTAATTTTGAATGTGTCATCTTATGCTGCTCTTCATGGGTTAGAATAGTTTGTTGAGAGGGTTTTTGAACAGGGGGCACTAACTCTTCTAGTTGTGTAGAAGAAGCGGGGGGAGAGATAAGAGGTTGGCTTTCAGTGTGAGGGGGAGGAGACAAAACAGATTGATTCGCTTGATGGTCGATTGGCTTGGGTAACGTGGTTTGTGACGCTTCTTCACCAGGTGGCCGATTGTTTTTTAAGGCCTCTAATGGCGACTTGGTGACCGATTTTTGGGATGACAATTCATTTTCTGTCGTCAACCAAAAAGCCTTTCTATCAAAACCATACGTGGGTAAGGAAACTTTGTTAAAACTGCCTTCTGGAAAAAGGCAATCTGTTTTGAGATCAATACCCTGTAACCATAAACCCAGTAGGGTTTTCTTAAATGTCTCTGTTTGGTTATCAGTGATAGCAATCTGATTTAGCGGTTCGGAAACAATTTGTTCTGGAGATAGCCCGAAATCTAAATAAGCCCTGTTTTCGCTCATCACAGGGTAGGGCTCTTCCAGAGTCATCGCGCTTTTGAACCATTCAGTTACCTCATGAGGGCCCTTGAACGGCAGTGTTTGCGTTTTGATGAAGGGGTTTTGTTGACTGATATCAAGCTTAGCTTGTCGATCATTCAGTCGCGCAGCGATGGTTGTCCAATCGGGTTGAGGTTTGAGAAACAGTTCAACAACTTCCTCTTTCAGCATCACGCCCTTTATGATCAAGTCTAATAAGGCTTGAAATTTTGGATCGGTTATCCGCTGTGAGCGGGTTAAATCCCATTTTTTATCCAATTGGCGAAGTGTACTTTTAATGATCAGCGTTAAAAGTATTTTCTCTTTTTGAGAGGCATCAGGCTCACTGTGCAGTAATGCTTCATCGGTAAGCCGCGCATCTAGCGTTTTTCCCGTCTGTTGACGCAGTATCCGATCCCATTCTTCTAAGTATTTTTTAAAGGTAAATTGGTTATCCTTTAATAAAAGGGCCCTTTCCACAAAATGATGTAGTGAGGCGGTGGCGATGTTCAAGTTATCAACGAGATTATGCAGCGTGTCTTCATCAAAATGAACGGGCCGGATCGTCTGTTGGCTCACCGGATCATAAATGGGGATTTGAGGTGCGGCTAATTCAAGTTGTTGCACATCTTTTTGCGTACTGAGTACCGATAAAGCGTCTTCTAGTTTTATCATGCCGCTGAGGGTGAGACTCAGCCAATGTCCCGATTGTTGACCCATTATCAGTCGCGGTGTGAAACCTAATGTTATCAAGGTGGATAGATAGGCATAGTTCACCATAAACGAATACAGGGGGGGCATCAACCAGTCTGAACGGTAAAAGCCTTCTTTTATCACGCGAGGAATATCTTCTAGGCTAGATAAACAGTCATGCACGTTTTCCAGATGCTGTTTAAATAGCGGTTCTTGATCTAAAAGCGGTTGCACTTCGGCACTGTTTTGCCAAGCTAAGTCGCCCACTCGTAAACACCACGCTTCATCATTCTGCGTCTTGGAAAATGAAGGCGCTTCTTTTTCTATTAAGGCTTTTAAGGCGGCTTTATTCTCGACATAACCACCATAACGATAAGGGAAAGAGCCTCTTGTTGTCATTACTGTCGCGCTGATGTCGCGTAAGCGATATTCAGAAAACGCTTTGCTGTTTACAAACGCTTTCCACTGTTCAAGTGTTTTGTTTAAGGCATTGGAAGATTTGGCAGAGAGGAGAAATAGATAAGGCGACGTGTCTTCAAAACCTGACAGGTTTTTAAAACCTGTCAGGTTTGGCGTCAACGATTCTAATACGAGATGAGCATTAGCACCACCAAATCCAAAGGAACTGATACCTGCACGGTGGGGTAATTCGGCCTGTCGATTGGGCCAATCATGTAAATCGGTGGCAACGAGAAAGGGGGATTCGTCAAAGTTGATGACGGGATTTAAGGTATTGAGATTTAAGGTAGGGGGGATTTGTTGATGGCGCATCATCAATAGCACTTTGATGATTCCTGCCATACCGGCAGCGGCTTCTAAATGGCCTATATTCGTTTTAACGGAGCCTATCGAACAAAAATGGCGTTCAGCTGTGTATTCCCGAAAAGCCCGCGTTAAGGCTTCGACTTCAATCGGATCCCCTAACGACGTACCTGTGCCATGTGCTTCCACATAAGTCACGGTATCTGGGCTAATGCCCGCATCTTGGTAGGCTGCCAAAATCACATCCCGTTGTGCTTCGACACGGGGGGCCGTTATGGAAGGGGTTTGTCCGCCATGATTAACCGCACTCCCTTTGATCACACCATAAATTTGATTGCCAGCGCGTTGGGCCGCCTTTACTGGTTGTAATAAGAGTACACCGACACCTTCACCGGGCACATAACCATTCGCGTCTTTATCAAACGTCTTGCATTGTCCATCTGGACTCAGCATCCGTGATTTGGAAAAGGAGATATATTTCCAGGGCCGAAAATCTAAACTGACTCCCGCGACAATCGCATAATCGCTTTCACCTGAAAGCAGTGCCGCTTTGGCATGGTGCAATGCAACCAACGAAGACGCACAGGCCGCATCAATGGAAAGAGACGCACCTTGAAACCCAAAGGTGTATGAAATGCGGTTCGCTAAAATACAATCATACACGCCTAAGGCGGCGTAACTATCCGTGACAACGTCAGGCGAACAAGCATCGACAAAAAAATCACGCGCCATTACCCCAACATAAACTGAGGTCTTTTTCTCTTGAAGCGTTTTGAGGGCAACACCCGAATCTTCCAGACAATGCCAAGTTTCTTCCAGCAGTAAACGTTGCTGCGGATCCATATTTTTGGCTTCGCGTGGAGAAATCGAAAAAAAGCGATTATCAAATTGATCAATATTGTCCAATAAACCACACCATTTACTGATGCTTTTATTGGGTTCATCAATCAATGGGGAATAATATTGGTCAATATCCCAGCGTTCGGGGGGAATTTCTCGAATAGAATTAACCCCTTGCACTAAGTTCTGCCAAAATTCATGGTAATGGTTCGCGTCAGGAAAACGACACGCCATGCCAATAATCGCTAAATCTTCGCTACCCTTCATCAGTTATCAGTTATCAGTTGTCAGTTGTCAACAGCTACCTATCAAATCATTAAACTAAAAATCAATCACTTACAACATTTTTTGGCGTTTGAAGTTGCTCTACCGAAAAAATAGAAAGCGCATTGTAAATCATCAAAATAGATAACGCAAGAGTACAGCGGATTAACGGTATAAACGGATTTAGTTATATTGGTAGTACCACACGTCGTAAATCTATCGGATAATGATTATAGCTAACTCATTGATTGTTATTGATATAAATAATCGGATGAATTAACGGCGCGTGGTAGTAGCCTTGAGTTAATCCGTTTATACCGTTAATCCGCTGTACTATGTTTGGTATGTATTTTGCTATTACTATTATTAATAAACGGCAACCCGCCGAGATTTACCAAACCTTGGCGGTTTTTTAACGATTCAAATAATTCGTCTAGGAAAAGATAACATGTTACAGACTACTACTGATAATGTGAGTTTTGCGACAGGGTTCAAATTCACTCACAATATTCAACAAGAAACCAAGCCCTTTGTGCTGCCTGAAGCGAAACAAATTGATGTACACCTTACAAGCGCACCATACCAACGCACATCGAAAGGCATGACAGCCGCCTCTCTCGGAAATCAGGCCTTTAAAAAAGCGTATAACCTCAAATATGCTTATGTTTGTGGCGCGATGTCTAGCGGTATTACCTCAAAAGAACTCGTTATAAAAATGGGCAAAGCGGGTTTAATGGGGTATTTTGGTACCAATGGTGTTCAACTACCTGATATTGAACAAACCATTTGTGTTATCCAAAAAGCACTCAAACAGGGCCAAGCTTATGGCATGAATTTATTATGCGATTTCACTAACCCTCAATTGGAAGAAGACACCATTGATTTGTTTTTGAAATACGGTGTCAAAAATATTGAAGCAGCGGGTTTCCTGCAAATCACGCCAGCTTTGGTTAGATATCGTTTAAAAGGATTAAAGCGAGAGACGAATGGCAAAATAACGGCCACAAATAAAATAATGGTTAGAGTCTCTCGGCCCGAAGTCGCGCAAGCTTTTTTAAGTCCAGCCCCTGAAGAGATTGTGAACATGCTTTTGGAAAAACAACAGATTTCCCGCGAAGCGGCGATTTTGGCAAAAGAAATGCCAATGGCCGATGATTTATGTGTGCAAGCGGATTCTGGCGGGCCGACGAGTCAGGGCATTATGCCCGTTTTATTGCCCACGATGATCAAACTGCGCGATGACATGATGGCAAAATATCGCTACGCCAACACAGTGAGAGTCGGCGCGATGGGTGGCATTGGTACACCAGAAGCCGCATCTGCGGCGTTTATTTTAAACGCCGATTTCATTATGACGCATTCAATTAATCAATGTACCGTTGAAGCCGGTACCAGTGACACAGTCAAGGATTTATTACAACAAGTGAATGTGCAAGATACTGGGTATGCACCCGCCGGCGATGCGTTTGGATTCGGCGCGAAAATGCAAGTCGTGCAAAAAGGCCTGCTTTTTGCCGCCAGAGCCAATAAATTGTATGAGCTTTACCATCATTACAATAGTTTGGATGACATTGACGACAAAACCAAAAGGCAAATCGAAGAAGACTATTTCAAACGTCCATTTGAAGAGGTTTATGCTCAAATCAAGGCAGAGTATGCTCAAAACAATCCACAAGAGATTGAAAAAGCGGAACATTATCCGAAATATAAAATGGCCTTGATTTTTAGAAGGTATTTTACGCATACCATGCGTTTAGCATTAGACGGCAATATCAAGCAAAAAGTCGATTATCAAATCCACTGTGGCCCCGCAATGGGCGCATTTAATCAATGGGTAAAAGGCACAGCCCTAGAAAATTGGCGAAATCGACATGTTGATGAAATCGCCGAAAAACTGATGCAGGAAACAGCAGCATTATTAAATCAGCGTTTTCATGAATTGACTATGTAGGGGCAATCCCTTGTGGTTGCCCATTTGATATTGAGGACTACAAAAGCAAATCGATCAAAAAAATTTTAAAAAGCTAAGGCACCGTAGGGGTTGAATGTGAATAGCCCCAGGTGCAACCTGGGGTTGCCAAAAAATTCAGCACAACCCCGTAGGGGTTGAATGTGAATAGCCCCAGGTGCAACCTGGGGTTGCCAAAAAATTCTGGGGCAAACACGCAGGTTTGCCCCTACAAGTGATCTACTTTACGCAACCGAAAAATGCTAGAACTAGGGCGATTAAACAATCCTTGTAGTTATATCTTCCACCCAACGAGTATTCCGTTCCCTTTCCAATATTTCACAACGGGCCCGCATCAATACGGCAGTTGCATAAAACAATTTAAACGCCAGCGCCATGAGCAACAAAGGAATGAGCATAGAAAGATGAATCGTAGGGGCCTCAAATTTCGTAATCATTTGAGTCACCGTCGAACCTTGATGCAGCGTATTCCACCATTCCACCGAATAATGAATGATAGGAATATTCACAACGCCCACTAAGGCTAACACGCCACTGGCACGCGCCGCTGTGCGTTTATCTTCAATAGCCGAATTGAGCGCAATCACGCCTAAATACAAAAACAGCAAAATGAGTTCAGAAGTCAAACGCGCATCCCATACCCACCAAGTGCCCCACATCGGTTTTCCCCATAACGAACCTGTGGCTAAAGCTAAAAAAGTAAATGACGCGCCAATGGGAGCCGAACTAGCCGCTATCATTTCCGCCAATTTGATACGCCAAACCAATCCAATGCCCGCCGCTGTTGCCATAACCATATAAACAAACATAGACATCCACGCCGCCGGCACATGTACATACATGATCCGAACACTGTCTTTTTGTTGATAATCCGGCGGCGAAAAAAACAAACTGTAATACAATCCAACTAACATCAAAACAAAACAAGTCCAACCAAACCAAGGGATTAAACGCCCAGAGAGGGTGTAAAAATATTTAGGAGATGACAGTTTTTGAAAAAATGCCCACATAATCAGTTACCCGTTATCAGTTATCAGTTATCAGTTATATACTGCACACGGTTATAAAATTTTATGTATTTCACGCAAAAGTTTTTGCGCGCAAAAACTGTATTTCAAGCAAATGTTTCGCTCCGCGAAACTTTTGCGTGAAATGTGAAATGGTGGGTAACGGGTTTTTGTTGCCCACCATTTATCTTAAAAAAAGTTTTTCAGGCAAAAGTTTGTCACCGCGTTGAGTATACTCAATGCCATTTGATTAAAAAATCTTCGCCCATTTCGAATGGCCGCGAATAGCGAATAGCAAATAGGAAAATTGGGTTATTTAAATATTAGGAAGGATAGCAAAGAGGTTGCGCGTGGGATAGATCACATCCAATGGGTGGTATACTTAGCACCGTCATAAATTGCGCTTTTTCGCCCCAACGCTAAAAGTTTAAAACGCACAACCCCGAAGGGGTTGAATATGAATAGCCCCAGGTGGCAACCTGGGGTTGCCAAGTATAGAGACGCGAAACATCGCGTCTCTACGTCATCGATCCAACATCACATTAGCCATGATTCAAAGCCCTTGTTGCGGCAAGCTTGAATCATGAAAAAGCACGGTTATTTTTGCATGCCATTATAATACTCAATGACTTGTTCCCACTGTTCGTCAGACAACACTTCACGCATATTGTCCCGACAATCCGTCTTGAATTCTGCCAGTTCTTTCCGCTTCTCTAGCAATCCATCAAGTTGGGCCATCATATCTGCTTTAGAGGCCCCCTCAAGAGAGGCTTGATGAAGCGCGTCTTCCCCCTGAGTAATCGCCTTAACCAGTTGTTGAGCAAGGGGTTTGTGTTCTTTTCCCCAGGCCTTTAAAGCCGCTTGCTGTTCTTCGGACAAATTCAACTTCTCTCCATATTCGAGCATGACAAGCATAAAATTGGGTAGCGGATGAGCGTGTTTCACCGCAGCCATATTCACAGCTTGTGCCGAACTGTTGGCGAGCATTAAAACTAATACACCACAAGACAATAATGTCTTTTTCATAGCGATTTTCCTTTGAATGTGAATTAAAAAAGTGACAACGAGGGTATTTTACAGTAATAAACAAATTGAGTACAACGGATTAACGGAAAAAACGGATTACATTGATTTGAATGGTGGGCTTTAAAAACCCGTTACCGGCCCCCTACATGGATTAATTGGTGGGCAACCCCGTTACCCACCCGACAAAACACACCATTTTTTGGATATTCCTAACTTAAACTAATCCGCAAAGCGGAGGCCGTTGCAAAGGGGGCCAATGTCAATGATAACATCAATAAGGCCCCCAAAAAATACAGTTGCCCTGCTACCCCAAAACCTCTAGCGGCCTCATTAACCGCACCGGCCGCAAAAATTAACACTGGAATATATAAGGGCAATACCAATAACGATAATAACACACCACCGCGTCGCAACCCCACCGTTAACCCTACCCCTATCGCCCCCACTAAACTGAGAATCGGTGTCCCCAAAGCTAAAGTGCCTATTAAGGTAATCATCGCTTGCTCAGGTAAAAACAGCAATACCCCTAACAACGGCGCTAACAAAATCAGCGGCAAACCCGTGATTAACCAATGTGCAAAAACTTTTGCCAACACCAATAAGGGTAAAAAATGAGGCGACAAAGCCATTTGTTCTAAGGTGCCATCCTCAAAATCAGAACGAAATAGGCTATCAAGTGATAACATCGCAGCCAATAAAGCGGCAACCCAAATCACACCCGGCGCAATGCCTTGTAAATGTTTTGATTCAGGCGAAATGCCTAGCGGAAACAAACTCACCACAATCACAAAGAATAACAAAGGGTTAGCTAATTCAGAACGATGACGATAAGCCAAAGTCAGATCGCGTTTTAATAATAAATAAAAAGTGGAAAAATCAGAGGCCATAATACTCGTGTTGTTTTTAACCTATCCCAAAAAACGCGCTATAGTAACTTGAGTAGCAATTTTATGAAAGATTGTATTAGCATTCCAATAGATCAATGTAGGGTGGGTAGCGTCTTTTTGCAGCCCACCATTTAAGATCAATGTCGGGTGGGTAACGTGTTTTTGTTGCCCACCATTTAATTTAAGATCAATGTAGGTGGGGTAGCAAAAAAAGTTTTGCGCGCAAAACTTTTGGCGCGAAACGTGTTTTTAAAGCCCACCATTTAAATTAAAAAGAGAATATTTTATGCCCTTAAAAAAATATTACGCACCATTAATCATATTAAGCTGTTTTATCCCCATTGTTGCAGCCGCAACTTATGATTGTTGCCTACAACATGGCGACACTCAAGGAATTAGTCCCCCCCCTTGAAGATCAAAAATTTGCTATGGGTTATGGCATGTGCGGAATTTGTGTGGAAATGGAAAACAAAATTTGGCAATATGAAAAAACGAAATAACAATTTTCACATCCTGACAATCTATCAATTTTTTTTCATATCAATGATCGTCGATCCGATTATTGTTCTCTATGCGCTAGATCAAGGACTGACACCATCGCACATTTTTTTGATTTTTTCCCTAGAAACGTTGTTTCTGGTTTTACTTGAAATACCAACAGGAATTGTTTCCGATGTTAACGGTCACAAATATAGCATTTTACTTGCTACATTATTTTTTTGCCTCAGCCAACTCACTTTGATTTTTTTTCCTGTTTTTAGCGGTTTTGTTTTCTATGCTTTGTTCACCGCTTTTTTTAAGTCATTTTTATCTGGGGCGGATAATGCTTACATTTTCATAGCACTAAAAATGCAAAATCGGGAAAAAGAATTTTCAATGATTCGTGGTAAGCTTAGCGCCATAAATCTTTACTTAACGGCTATTGTTACATTTTTTGTGGGTTTTATATACGTTTGGAATCCAAAAGCACCTTTTTGGCTAGGGCTAACGTCTGGCGTTATCAGTTTTTTTATACTGACTCAATTAGACAACTTGAAAGAAAATGAAGATAACCATAAACCAAAAAAAGAGGTTGATCAGGCCAGCTCGCACATTCCTATAATATTCCATCAGTACAGTCATAATTTGAAAATAGCGATTAATGAAATAAAAGAAAAAAAATCCATCCAAGATGTGTTTATCTATTCCTCTTTTATAAGTTTTTTTCTAGTAGGCTTATTGGGAACTTACCAAATTTATTTAGAAGATATTTCCGTACCCTCTCAATATTTTGGAATCATTTACTGCATTTTATATTTATTCTCGGCTATTGCTAGCCAAAAAGCCAGTGTTATTAAAAACGCCATAGGAACATCCTTATTACTGTGGTTGTTTCCCGTGTTGATTATGTTCACGGCTGCACTCATGGCCACAAGCCATGTTGCCTTCATTGTTGCATTATTATTACCACGGCTTGTCATTGGTGTTTATCCCATATTGATTTCAGATTTGCTTAATCAAGTGATTACAAGTAGTCGAGCCACTATCCTTTCTATTCGTAGTCTTATAATGCGGATTTTTCAGATTGCTATGCTCCCACTAATTGGCTATGGGATTGAGCTATTTTCCCTATCAACAACTCTTTGGATTATGACAAGTTTCATAATTTTGTTCTCTCTTTTTAGTCAATTCTCAAAGAGCTTCCTAAGAGATTTTCGTTCGAGATAAAATCGCGGGATAGGGCAGAAAACTTCACACAAGGGCAAGCTTCTGTCTTGCCCCCTACAAGAACCGATTGTATGTAGAGGCAATCCATCGTGGTTGCCCTGATCTCATTTCATTCAGAAGAATCAATCCCATTCAACTACCCCACTTTTCTATTTTGCCTAGAAATCACTTTTCACTTAATATTACCAACTTTGCAAAAATAACCCCTTTCAAATGTGCAAAATCAACGACACGACGCTTTTGTTGACTTGAATCGGCATCAAACAACCAACTGTTGATAAGCCCTAAAGCCCCTTTTATCAAAAATTTAGTTTGTGGCTTTGATCCCGCCTCATGCTGAGGGCCCATATACATGCCACCAGAAAAACAAGTATCCAAAAACGTCACAATACGTTGAGTGGGTAACGCATTGACGAGCTTAACTAAATCATCATCTACCACCACTTCCTTTTTAGCCGGCCATTCGATATCTATCACATCCACAGTAACCAAAACATCGTCATACTGATCTGCTTCATCTCCATTATCATCCTCAATAAAGGAACCATGCCCTGAAAAGAAAATAATCACCAAATCATCTCGTTTTACCCAGCGTTTTAAATCTCTCAAAGCTTGTTCAAATTCGGCGCGATAAACATTTGCAAGAAGACAAACTTGATTATCAGGCACTCGAAAACGAGTTTGCATAGCCTGTTTAAATTGTCTCGCATCTTGATTCGCCTTTTTTAATTTGCCTGTTTCAGCCCCTGCCGCCAAAATAAAGGTTTTTGGTTTTTTTCTGTGATTGAAGTGTGCCGATATCCGTCTCCAACAAGCGCGTCGCGTAGACGCTCTTTGAGCGGTATGAACACCTGAACTTTCAATTTTATTTTTAGAAACAGGGGCTTGACTGCTTTGAAGAGGAACCGGCGTGGTTTGAAGAGGAACAGGCGCGGTTTCAACAATAACCGGATCATTCTGACAGGCCGTCTGTGTGATCATCAAGATCAGTATGAAATAGTGGTTAATGAATGGTTTAAACATCATATCTTGATTCAGCAATGTGAAAATGAATTTATCAATTTGCCCTAACATTTTGATCGGGTTTGTCGTCAATACTTATCAATACACAAATCCTTATACTGATTATCACGCTTTCTATGAATAGCCATAATATAAATCAGGATATTGTGTGTATTAATCAAAAATAGCTAAACAGCAGCAAAATCCATTTTTTTTCAATTCAGCCTTACATGATTCATCTATAGCACGTCTATCACAGTAAATGCTCATGTCAAATGAGCTCATCATTAAGCATCATCATTTAAGTGGGCTGTTTGTCTTATAGTTAAATAGCTGATAACAAATATCTAAAGCTAATTTCTAAAAGTTGTTATTCTACCACTTAAAGTTGATAATCAACTTCAAGGCGAAAATCAATGGTAAAACACACACACAATAAAAGGATTTTTTGCACCTTATTTATCTTATGCTGCTTGTTTTCTGCTACTCTCATGGCTAATGAGGCTGCCTCCCAAGAGAAAAAGGATTTAACGACGACATTAAAAGAATTCATTTCGCCAGGCAGTGGCTAGTTGTATTGCAAAAGGGCGAGAACAAAGGTTCGCCCCTACAGAGCAATGTAGGGGCGAACCTACGTGTTCGCCCAAGCGTCTTTAGCGTTTATTTTCTTTCGATATCGAAAATGGGTATATTAATAAAAGGGAATGATTCATTAAAGAATAGCGAATGATGACTCATCTATCGTTTAATTGAATTTATAATTCGCAATTCACAATGGGTTATAATTCGTCAAAAAGAGTGCATTTTATAAATTAACGAGGGTATTTTGCCGCCATCATGAGTACAGCTAATTACTGGGATAAACGAATGAGTTTATCCAATTGAGGCATGAGACTGCTCTGTCTCATGATTAAAATTCGTTTATCTGCCAGTAATGAGTTGTACTCTCAACGGCCATCTTAAAAACACAATAAATCTGACAACATAACATGTTTTCCTTAAAAAAATATTACACATCATTAATCATATTAAGCTGTTTTATCCCCATTGTTGCAGCCGCAACATCTGATTGTTGCGAACAACATAGCGGCATTTGTGGAGATCAATGCTGCGATAATACCCCCATTCCAAAACAGTGTGGCGATATTCAGATTATCAAATTACCGCCCCCAGCATCACCGACGGGGCAAACCGAAAATGATCCCCTCACACCGCCGCCAAAATGGTTATATGTTTGGACTGATCTCCATAGTGGTATGCGCCATCTCTCCAGCACTTTTCCACCTTGGTACAGAAATCTCCATTATCCCCAGCATTATCCGCGTGTATTAGTTTATGACGAATACAACCGTCTGATTGATGATACCGGTAAAGCATTGAGCGCCGCCGACGCGCAAAAACGCTTGGAACAAGCCCAAGCAAACCAACAAGAACAACAAGACTATGAACAAAACTTGAAAAAAGAAGCTGAAATAAAAGAAAAGCAGACACGTCTTGATAAATGGCTAAAAGAATGGAGTAAGACGCAAAAAGTCACAAAAGAAATGAGTCAGTTATTAGATGACTTGGCAAAGTTAGAAAAAGTCACTATGGCAATGACGGAAGCTCAAGTTAAGCAGGCTTGGGGAAAGCCTCAAAAAAGCACAGAAGTGATTGATAAAGGGCAATCTCAAAAAATCTTAACTTATCCGAACAAGCAAATTATCTTTATTGATGGGCGCGTTAATGGCATCAAGCGTTTTTGAAAAAAGATAAATCGTGGATTTGATGGATTTCGCAAAAAAGTTGATAGTCCAGACAAACCATGCCTGTTGATTTAAAAATCAACAGGTTATATAGCGTTTCCCGATTGAATGAAGTACAAATTGATTTTGCGGCTTGCTTTTCAAACCAAATTGATTTTGCGGCTTGCTTTTCGTTCCCAAAAAGGTGAATAAATTCAAACACTTATTGTCTTTGCGTCTCTTGCGTCTCTTGCGCCTCTTGCGTTATAAATAGTCTTGGTACCGAAAATGATTGAAAAACGTGCGACTTTTTTTATAAAGGGATTTCATTAAAATTTATAACTTTTCACGCAAAAGTTTTGCGCGCAAAACTTTTGCGTGAAAAAGAGACGCAAAAGACGCTTCGATTTATCTTTAGCGTCTTTAGCGTCTTTAGCGTCTTTAACATTTATTGTATTATGATCAACTTCTTTTAGAATGACTCGACGCTTGTATGTCAATTCTAATCACGAATTAAAATGAAAATTGGCTTAACTAATTGATTAACTAGAGATAAATAAATGGCAGCCCACAATAACAAAATAGGCAGGTTGCATCCTTCGCCCACATTAGAGTATTTATGGGTAGAAAACTACCGTGCGCTCCAGTATTTAGAATTGAAAAACCTCACCCGGTTCACAGTGGTTTTGGGCCCAAATGGTAGCGGTAAATCCACCGTATTTGATGTGTTCGCCTTTCTAAAAGACTGTTTTACCTTGGGACTACGTTTTGCTTGGGATAAACGGGAGCGTTTTCGTGAAATGCGGACACGCAATAGATTTGGGCCAATCAAGTTTATGTTGAAATATCGGGAAAGGCCCGATGAACCACTGATAACGTATTATTTGGCGATCAATGAAACCAACAAGGGGCCGATTGTTGAAGAAGAATGGTTGCAATCGCAACAGGCCAAAGCGTCTCGTTTATTACATTTTCGTCTAGGTGAAGGTTTTATCCTCTCAGAAGACAGGCCGATACCGGAAAAATTGGAATCAGCAGAACTGTTAGCCGTCAACACGCTAGGCCAATTTGCCAAATATCCCCAGATGAGTGCATTGCGGCGTTTTATTAGCGATTGGCATTTATCATACCTCACCGCGAATCAGACACGGCATCTGCCAAAAGCCGGCTCTCAAGCCTATTTGTCGCAAACGGGTGAGAATCTAGCCAATGTCATTGAATATTTTCGCGAACAGCATCCACAACACTTAGACTTGATCAAGGCCAGTTTACGCCGTTATGTACCGCGTTTAGAAGAACTGGATGTCGCCACCCTGACAGACGGCCGATTATTGCTACTTCTAAAAGATGCCCCCTTTGAACAACCTGTATTGGCTAAATACAGCTCAGATGGCACACTCAAAATGCTGGCTTATCTCATCAGGCTACACCATCCAGAACCTTTGGATCTAATAGGCTTTGAAGAGCCTGAAAACCACTTACACCCACGATTACTACCAGAATTAAGCGAAACCTGTCGCAAGGCGACGGCAGAAAGCCAATTGTTCGTCACAACCCATTCACCCTTTTTTATTAATAGCCTCAGAGCAGAAGAATTGTGGGTATTATATCGAAATGAACAGGGATTGACTCAAGCCAAACGTGTTCAAGATATGCGCGGAATCAAAGCTTTTATGGCAGAAGGCGCGTTATTAGGGGAACTGTGGATAGAAGGGTATTTTGAAGTCGGGGATCCGCTAACCAATACAGGTGGGCCGCGTTGATACACATTGAATTTATACTAGAAGAAGCTTCCACGGAAGCCGCCTTACAAGTCTTGGTACCGAAAATGATTAAAAACCTGACAGGTTTTGAAAACCTGTCAGGTTTGGGCCAAAATATTTATCTGAACTCCTATATTAAATAGGATATGAACTCCTATATTAAATAGGGTGACAAAATTAAGTGTTTGTTTTAATTAAGTGTAGTGATCAGATTGATGTTGAACAGATCAATATTAATCAGCGTTTCACGCTAAAGTTTCGCTCCGCGAAACTTTAGCGTGAAAATCATGACAATCATGACAATCAGCGTTCTATTTAGCGTAGCCCACCTTCGGTTCACGCTTTCACTTAACAAGTTTCGCTTCGCTGTACTTTAGCGTGAAAAGTTGCGCGCAACTTTTGCATGAAATACGTTTTTAGATTTGTTCAAACCCTCATTTTCTGTTTAACATCCTGTTAACCACTACAGTTTGTTTTAATTAAGTGTTTGTTTTTATATTAATTAAAATGAATACACTTTATTTTGATCTGTTATTATAAAAAGCTTTATAAATCAGTACTTTAAAAAAAAAGAGAACATCAAGTAATAGCGATATCAATCACGAGTTCAACACCCCCCCAACATAGATTAAATAGAAATTGAAAAATATGGCCGTTAATTTACCCTCTCTACCCCCTTTAAAAGCCATTGCTGGCATTCAAGTCGGTACAACTTGTGCCCAAATCAAGCCGCAAGATGATTTAACTTTGTTTGAATTGCCATCGCAAAGCCATTGTGCCGCAGTGTTCACGCGCAATCGGTTTTGTGCGGCACCCGTTATCATTGCAAAACAACACTTGGCCGCCGCGACACCCCGTTTTTTATTAATCAATGCCGGTAATGCGAATGCCGGAACAGGCGAAAATGGGTTTGTGGATGCCCTGTCTTGTTGTGAAGCCGTCGCACAGCAAACTGGCTGTGCTATCAATGAAGTCTTACCGTTTTCGACAGGTGTCATTGGGGCACGTTTACCCGTAGACAAAATCAGTGCCGCCATACCTCAAGCAATCGCTGCCTTGAAACCAGACGGTTGGGAAAAGGCCGCTCAAGCCATTATGACAACCGATACTGCCCCAAAAGGTGAATCAATTCAAACCGTTATTGAAGGGCATCCGATCACAGTGACAGGTATCGTTAAAGGGGCTGGCATGATCAAGCCTGATATGGCAACAATGTTAGCGTTTATAGCGACAGATGCCGCCATTGAAAACAGGGTTTTACAAACCTGTTTAACACAAGCCATGGAAAACAGCTTTCACCGTATTACGATTGATGGTGACACGTCTACCAATGATGCTTGTGTCTTAGTCGCGACAGGTGCAGCCCATAATCCGCTAATAGATAGCCCATCCCATCCGGGATATAATGGGCTAGTGACAGCCGTTAGCCAAGTGTGTAGACAATTAGCGCAAAACATCGTGCGTGATGCTGAAGGGGCCACTAAATTTATCACGATATCAGTCGAACAAGGCGCGTCTCAACAAGAATGCCTGGAAGTCGCCTTCACCATTGCCCATTCACCACTCGTCAAAACCGCTTTTTTTGCCAGTGATGCCAACTGGGGCCGTATTTTAGCCGCAGTAGGCAGGGCAAAGGTAGACAATCTTGATATTCATCCCATACAAATTTACCTTGGTGGCGTTTGCATTGTCGAAAACGGGGGCATCGCAGCGCATTACACTGAAGAACAAGGGGAGCAAGTCATGCGTGAAACCGACATTCCTATCCGTGTTGTATTAGGGCGCGGCGATTATCAAGAAACCGTTTTTACCAGTGATTTGTCATTCGATTATATTCGCATCAATGCGGAATATCGTACTTAACGATTTGACTCTACGTTCCAAGAACGACAAGGGCGAACACGCATGTTCGCATGTTCGCCCTTTTGCCGTCATTATCTAAACACTATAAAATTTATTACTCATGAACGAATTTTTACACGTTGTCGCAGGAGTCATTTATAACGCCCAAAATCAAATCTTGATTGCGCGTCGCCCCAAGCAAACTCACCAAGGCGGTTTATGGGAATTTCCCGGCGGTAAATGTGAAAAAGGCGAAACGGCAGAACAAGCATTAGCACGAGAATTACAAGAAGAAATAGGGATTGTGGTACAACAATCTCGCCCACTTATCCGCATTTCCCACACTTATCCTGATAAAAAAATACTGTTAGATGTCTTCCGTATTGAACAATGGCACGATAAAGCATGGGGGCGCGAAGGCCAAGCAGTACAATGGTGTTCACCTAACTCTTTGAAAAATAATGACTTTCCAGCAGGCAATGTACCCATTATTACCGCCATACAACTGCCAACCAGATATTTGATTACCCCTGAACCGGCCTCACTAAAAGAGAAAACGTTTTTTTATCGCCTAGAGGCTGCTTTAGATAACAACATAAATTTAGTACAATTACGCTCTAAACAGTTTTCAGAACGTGATTATTGTCATTACGCTGAAAAAGTGTTAACGCGATGTGATCGCCATCATGCACAATTATTAATTAATGCGGCTCCCAAAATTGCTTTATCTGTAGGCGCAAATGGCGTACATTTAAACAGTCAACAATTATGGGCCTACACAGAACGGCCTTTAAATACCGATTTATGGGTAGCCGCATCCTGTCATACTGATGCAGACATTGAACAAGCGAATCGTATTGGCATTGATTTTATTGTTTTGGGTTCTGTGCAAGCGACGCTTTCTCATCCAGATGCATTACCCCTTGGCTGGTTTAAATTTTTTCAATTAACAGAACAAGCGCATTGCCCCGTTTTTGCATTAGGCGGAATGAAAACAGAGTATCTGTCTCAAGCCTGGGCACATGGGGCACAGGGCATTGCCGCTATTCGGGCGTTGTTCGCTTGAGGGCGAACACTTGTTGAGGGCGAACACTTGTTGAGGGCGAACACTTGTTGAGGGCGAACACGTAGGTTCGCCCCTACGGGCGTAATGTAGGGGCGAACCTACGTGTTCGCCCTTTTGAAAATCCTAAACATCTTGGAATCCAAAAAAAATGTCACTCTCACAACCACAAAATTCGCTAACCCGTAAACTGCTCATCTCAATGGGTGTCAAAATTGCCATCGTCATTATTTTGGCAACGTTCATGAGTTATTTCTATTTAATGTCCGTCTTAAAATCCCAAACCTTGGCACAATTGGAAAAATATACCCTTGAGCGAGGGCAACGAGAAAGCTATCTTTTTACACTAGCCCAAGATAATCATCTTCTGCTTAAAAAGGAACTGTATCGACACCTAAAAAAACAAACGGAGCAGACATCACAAGCACAATTTGAACAATTATTCGTCAAATGGACTGATGGCACCATACGCAATCGCCCCAAAGATCAAGCGCCAAGCGATTTTGACACCACTCAATTTCCCAGTGTCTTTATCGGGCCACAAGTCAACATGAATGCCGATATCCAACATCGTGTGGTCACGTTTTACACCCTCTTACGTCATTATGGCCCTGCCTGGCGTAACCGCTTTGTTGATACTTACCTGCTTGCACCTGAGAATATTGTTGTGAATTACTGGCCAGGCGAACCTTGGGCACTGAATGCTAAGGCCGATCTCAACATCCAAAAGGAAGAATATTTTTATGTGTCTGATAAAAAGCATAATCCCGAACGAAAACAAGTTTGGACAGGACTGTACTTTGATCATGTTGTTAAACATTGGATGGTGTCCCTAGAAACACCTGTTGATGATGCTCAAGGGCAACATATTGCAACCATTGGTCATGATATTATCCTCCATGAACTGATGGATCGGACTCTCCATGACGGGCTTGAAGGCACTTATAACTTGATTTTTAGGGCAGATGGCCGCTTAATCGCCCATCCTAATAAAATGGCAGAGATTCAAGAACAGGGGGGACAATTTAATCTGCTTAATGGCAACGATCAACATCTGATTCGTCTGTTCAGCTTAGTCAAAAATAGTCAATCTAATCAAGTGATTATTGAGAATCCAATAGATCAGGAATATCTTGCCGTCACTCAGATTAAAGGCCCAAACTGGTATTTTGTAACCGTTTATCCTAAATCATTGTTATCCAATCAGGCCTTTAAAACGGCCAGTTTTATTTTTCTTTTCGGCTTGTTGTTATTGTTAATTGAACTGGTTGTACTCTTTTGGGTTTTACGCCAACACGTCGCTAAACCGTTGAATGAATTGATTTCGGCAACCCAACACATTGCCGCTTTCAGTCGGCAAGCCAAATCGGATGAACAAAAGCCTTTCCAAACTTTACCCGTTGAACGAACTGACGAATTAGGACAACTGGCCAATGCGTTTAATAGTATGGCAGAACAACTGAAAATCTCCTTTGATCGCTTAGACAGTCAGAATATGGCGTTTCAAAAAATTATTGAAGATATTGTCCAAGTCGCTCATCACTTAGCAGACGGCCATTTACACATCACGCTACAAGCCGAATATCAAGGCGACTTGATTCAGATCAAAACGGCACTAGAAGCGGCCTTATCCGATGTGCGTTTTGTCATCGAAGATATTGTCCAAGTTTCCCAAGGATTAGCCGGCGGCAATTTACAGATTCTACCCACCGCAGAATACCGAGGCGATTTTAAACAAATCAAACACGCTCTCGAAACAGCCTTATCTGAATTAGGGCTAGTGATTAAAGACATTATCAACGTCTCTCAAGGATTAGCAGAAGGGGATTTGTGTACCATACCGCAATCTGATTATCAAGGAGATTTTGCCCAAATTAAAAAAGCTTTGGAAGTGGCACTTTTTAATCAACGAGTCGTGATTGAGGATATTGTCCAAGTGTCTCAGGGATTA
>Ga0180298_1000013_pt1 | contig 30657 bp, 27 predicted proteins | sample GuaBasSediGuay13_FD_121800 | JGI IMG/M metagenome (GOLD analysis project Ga0180298, IMG submission 121800) | Subseafloor sediment microbial communities from Guaymas Basin, Gulf of California, Mexico - Guay13, Core 4488-10 , 4-6 cm | ecosystem: Environmental > Aquatic > Marine > Hydrothermal...
AATAATTCAGTACCCAAAACATGAACCAGTTTCGGAATAGAAATGAAGCTTATGACGATATTGAATGGCAGGATATAGATTGGAAAGCTGTCAGGAGATATACGAGGCGTTTAGAGAATAGTATTGCAAAGGCTGTAGAGTATCATGATTTCAAGCAAGTTAATGTCTACACGAATCTACAACTTTTGCATGGACATTGTCATGATACAAAAACACTTGAAGATGTTAAGAAGACTAATAAAGCAATCCTTAATATAGGCGAGTGGAATACAGTCAAATAATAATAGTTGTTCAATACGCCGTGTTCGGGATCAGTCTCACGCACGGTTCTGAAGACGAGTCCTTTACGGTGACGTAGGGGGCTTAGTTTAACATCAGTTATCAGTGAACAGTTATCAGTGAACAGTTATCAATTAATTCGGATAGGCGCTGATTAATGAGTCTTAATCATTAATTAAAAAAATCAGTGTTGAAAATCAATGTTGATCAGATCAAGATAGTTACCTAACCAATAGTATTTAATAGTATTGTATGGAACTAACAGGCGGCTAATTAATAATTAGCAGAAGTTAGATAGGTTATAACACCTTTAAAACTTCTAAAACCTTGTGGGATGGTTCTATTCTGAAGTGCTTGGGCGGGAAAGCTTCAATTCTTTTCCAAGGCAAAAGAGTGAACCGGGATATACATGGTGCAAGAAATATTTTGATTCGGTTTTTGACAAGGGTGGTAGATGGTTTATCACCTCAGGGAACTTGCTCCTAAAACATAACCAATTCCGAATTTTGTGGTTTTGGCGTTTTAAAGTAAGTGATGATAGAGGTAATATTATGACAGACATCGAAAATAAATTCGTTTGCAATATCAAACGCCTATTGATAGGCACTTTGACAGCACTATTCCTGTGTCAAGGATCGGTGCAAGCCCATGTGCCGGATTCTAAACCGGCTGGTAATTGGCAACCCATGCCACCTTATTTGTTAGTCGGTATGGAAATTCGAGTCAATTTCAATGAACAAGGCGCGTGTCAATTACTCATTGTTAATGGCAAAAATGAAGAATGTAGTAAACTAAGCGAGTTTCTTAAGCAAGCTTATGAGAACAATGGACTCATCATCTTTGATGGACATAGCACTCAATGGATACCTTATCGCTTAAGATGGTGGTAAACTTCTGGTGGGTAACGTGTGTTTGTTGCCCACCATTCTTCTATGTAGGGTGGGTAACGTGTGTTTGTTGCCCACCATTCTAAGGTTGACTCAAATCGAACTGAAACTCAGTCAAGTGAAACTCTGTGTTCCTCTGTGTACGCCGTAAAGAAAAAGATTGATGAAAAAGATTGAAAATTGAAAAATTGAAAAAATGAAAACGATAGAGATTTTAGAACAAGTCGAATTTTCTTATCCTAAAGATGATAAGTATATTTATTGCATACCAAAAGATATCACGATATTATCCCATAACACCTATTGTATTCAGGGAATAAGTGGTTCTGGTAAATCAACCATTTTGACATTACTCGCAGCATTACGTCGTTTTCATAAGGGTGTCATCCAATATGCACTCACAACAGAAGAGTCTTATGAAACGATCAAAGTGACTCAGGCTAAATGGCGAAAAGCCGCTAAACCTCACTTTTGGGGAAAAATTGGTTTTTCATTTCAAAAACCTGAGTTGGTAGAAGCACTCACTGTCAAAGAAAATCTTGAGATAGGATTGGGTAAAAAGACGGAAGAAATGGCCTTAGCCGTTTTTGATCAAAAAGAGTGGGATGATATCAAGCAGGCTCAAGTGTGGAAATTATCAGGTGGACAAACGCAGCGTCTTGGTATTATTCGGGCTTTTGGGGCTAAGCAAAATATTGTTTTTATGGATGAACCCACTAATAATTTGGATCAAAGTAACCGTCAAAGAGTAGCCGATTTTATCAAAGAATACCGAAAAGATAGAACTCTTATTGTTGTTTCACACGACACCCCTTTTATGGAAATGTTAAATGTGCTTAGCTTTTTTAAAGTACATGAGGAAGGAAAACTTCATGGACGCAACCAACGCCTGTTACGATTAGAACACTGATCTGAACAATGATCTCATTATCAATTATCAACACATTGAGGGCAACCACGATGGATTGCCCCTACATACAATAGGTTCTTGTAGGGGTAATCCATTGTGGTTACCCCTCATGTGCTATAAATTAATTAACCATGTTATTAATCCAAAATCAGAAATCCAAAAGTCATAACATAACCCATGGCATTTATGCCATTTTGATAGCGTTAAGTCTTATCAGCAATCTTGTTCATGCCCAAGCATTTCAGATCGTTCAAACAAACGAAAATATTCCTAAAAAAGCCTTGATTGTCAAACAGAATGCCAAATTGTTTAAATCGGACACTTCTCAAGAAAGCGAAGAGGCCCCTTTTATACAATTATACTTTCTGATGACTCCGGAAAAAAATAATCGCGTACCTGTCTTAAAAAAGTTTTCTAAAATCAAGACACAGCCTGATGGTTGGTTAGAAAAGGAGGCTTATGTCGAATGGCATACTGTACAAATGATCAATTTTGAACCGGTGGCAGGGCGCGAGCGTGTGAAAATCTATGCGACTCAAGCCTGTGCTGAAGAATTTGGTAGGCTAGGAAAGACAACAACTGACGACTGTCAACTCTTGGGAGAAGAGCCGCCCCAAAACCCACAATCCAGATTATTGATTCCCATTTTTCAGCGCCAAGCTGAAACTTATCATGGCGGATTTATTCGTATTCCACTCCCCGACGAAACAGCATCAGGCGGAACAGGGAGGAGAAGGATTTCGGGTTATGATTTAGTTTTAGTGGTTGATTCGACATATTCTATGGGAGACTATTTTCAGCCAACCTTGCGTGTACTTCAATCATTTATTCAAGTCATCCAAGACTTCATGCAAACCGAAGTGGCTACCCCGCTCAATATTGGACTGCTTTTTTATCGTGATCGTCAATTTTGGCATTTGTGTGATATTGGATACCTTACCCATTGGGCACAATCCTTAACACCAAACATAGAAAAAGTCTTTTCTGCCTTGGATAATGCAAAAGCGACTGAATGTGACAGTGAGGATTTTCCAGAAGCCGTTTTTGATGGCCTCTATCGTGCTATTGTTGATACCCAGTGGAACCCGCCTCACTTTAAAACCATTCTCTTAATCGGCGATGCCCCACCCAATTTTGACAAAAATCCCATGAATTTTACCGTTTCATCCCTGAATGCGTTAGCCGATGATAAATCTATTCGATTTTTAACCTTTAAAATCGGTTCTGAAGTGGATGAAGATTTGGAAGCATTTGAGGCCTTCGCTTTAGAGAGAAATGAACACTTGACCGGCCGATTTCGCCATATCAATCGTGCCAATCTTCAGCAATTTGAAACAGACTTAATGGATGCCTTAACGACTGAATGGGAATTGTTTAATAAAACCTTAGCACTGTCTATCAATTCCGAACAAATTGACTTCTCACCCGATCTCACTGAATATGAATTACCCATAATTATGGCGCAACTTGAGCAAATAAAAGCGTCAAAGCAAAACGATAGTCATTTTGTGACTGGTTGGGTACCTCGCAAAGTCAAAGACAAATTGGCTTTTGGGGAATATATTTTTATGAGGAAAATCGATCTCAAGTTGCGTATCCTGATTATTGAGGGCATTTTAACGGCGGCAGAGGCAGGCATGGTTGATGGCGCAGAAGCTTTTTTAAGTGCAGTGCGTCAAACCTTGGCAACTCACTTAAAAATGAAAACGCAAGATATTTTTGCCGGAAATGAAACACTAGGTGATCTACTTAAAAAAGCGGCTCTTTTACCCTTTAAAACAGAACTACTGTTATTTACGCCACAAGAAGTCAATACTTGGAAACCGGTTGATTACGAAAAACTCAATCAATCCTTGAATGACAAATTGCGTGTTTTACGTGAATTTTCAACTAATCCAAATCATTTGCGTTTGTTTGAAGATGTGCCTTATTTATATGTGCCTAAAAGATATTTTCCCTAAAATTTTAGGACAATCAGTTAAATCAATGTTCTCTATTTTAGGTTGTCAGTCGGTACACATAATCCAATAGAACGCGGATTATCATGATGAAACTGATTAACACTGATAATTAATCTTAATCTAATCAGCGTGAATCAGGATAATCAGTTAAATCAGCGTTCTATTTGACACAATCATCCACATCGCATAATCATCTTAGTTTATCTCGGATAAAAAGTGGAAAGAATTAAAATGATGCAACTCCCTATTTCTCTTATGTCATCTCTAAGCAAAAGCCAACTGATAACCCTAGTGGCAATACTATTATTATTTGTAACGGGCACAGCAACCGCATCATCATCTTATGAACCTGACAAAACGCCTGAAAATGTTCAGAAAAAGGCAGTCATCATCAAACACGATGCCAAGTTGTTCAAGAGGAAAAACGGGCCTTATGGAAAGAAAGTAGAATTTATGCAACTCTATTTTTTACTTAAATCTAAATCAACAAGACAACGGCTCTATTATAGAAAAAAATCGCATCATCTGCGCGTGCCCGTTTCCAAACAGCCTTACACCGATCATCCAGATGGGTGGTTGGATACCAACTCATTTGTCGAATGGAATACCCTACAGATGATCAAACTGGAACCTCAATCTGGGCGCAAACTCGCCAAGATATTTGATAAGAGACATTGTGCCAGACTATTTGGCAAATACGGGCGAGTCTCTCGTGGCTGTCAAGTTTTAGGTTCAGAGCCCAACCGCTTTACTTCTGATACCGATTTTCAACTGTTGATACCAGTATTTAAAAAGATCAGAAGAAATTATGAAGGTGGATTTATCCGTGTTTACGAACAGGATCGCACCGTCAGTGTCGCCGCGCCTGCTTCATCGAAACGGCGGCACCGTCCAAAAAATAGCCTTGGCTATGATATTGTTTTTGTAGTTGATAGTAACCGACATATGGGAGAATATTTTGTCCAGACAAAAGAAGTCTTACAAGCCTTTATAAAAAAAATTCAAGAATCTGTCAATGGCCAAATCAAAGAGTTCTCTCTCCGTATCGGGGTACTTTTTTATCGAAGTCGCGTTGCTCGTCGTGCTGCTCAACTTAATGCCTGCAAGAGAAATTATTTGACTAAGTGGGGACAGCACTTAACTGAAAACGTTAATGACGTGATCAAGGCATTAGCCTCAGAGGCCGATGAGAGTTGTTCTGGTAAACAACAATATGAAGCCGTATTGGATGGTTTAAACCGTGCCATAAGTAGTACATCATGGGAAAGTAACCATTTTAAATCCATTATTTTAATAGGAGATGAACCGCCTTATCCCGTTTATGATCGAAACAATCCGATGAGATTGAGTGTTTACCTTATCAATAAGCGGGCCTTGAAGAAAAATATACGCCTCATCACTTTTAAACTGGGTCGTGATGACAGAGATTTTAAGAGACTGGCATTGGATACGGCTTTGAAAAACAAGGGGCGCTACTACACTATTCCTCTGGAGAAGGATAATATCCAAAAATTCAAAGACAATTTGTCTACAGCACTGACTGATGAATGGCGGATGTTAACCATTGCACAGAGTATGGTAGACAACAAGAGGAAAAGCAGATCGGGAAAACCAGAACAAAGGCATATTGATTTACAGGATGATCATGATTTTTTAAAAAAATACAACCTGACGCAATACGAAACCTTGATTATTCAGGCCAGATTGCCAAACACGCTTGATGCCAATGCTGTAGTGCCTGAATTTGTGAAAGGGTGGATACCGCAGGAAATCCAAAACCAATTGGCAGTAGACGAATTTATTTTTATGGATAAATTTAGTTTAAAAACACTCATTAATACCTTAGGCAGTTTTGCAGAAGCGGCGCTTATTGGTTCTCAGGATGGTGGTTTGGCATTCATTCGTAGCATTCGGCATGTACTTGCAGCCCAAACCAGAATGCCAGCTAATCGACTGTTTCGTTCTGGAGAAACCTTGAACAGTACATTGGAAAAAGCGAAGATTTTGCCTTTCAGAACGGATTTGCTGACTTTCACAGCACGGGAAGTCAACACTTGGAAACCAGATGATTATAGAAGAATCAACACGATTCTCAAAGAGAAAGTGAAGGTGTTAGGGGAATTTATAGGCAATCCCAAAAATCTTCATCATTTTGGAAAAATGCCGCATTTCTATGTGCCTAGAGTCTTTTTTCCTTAATCAGCAACAAAAAGACGTTACCCACCATTTAGCGTAGCCCACCTTCGGTTCACGCGCTACGTTGCGCTTCGCTTCACCGCGCGCGTGAAATACATTTATTATTCGTTTATAAGCTTAAGGTGGGCAACAAAAAGACGTTACCCACCATTTAGCGTAGCCCACCTTCGGTTCACGCGCGCGGTGAAGCGGAGCGCAACGTAGCGCGTGAAATACATTTATTAATTATTCGTTTATAATTTTGAAAATGGAATATATATATGAATCGCTTTACTCGTTTTAAAAAATTGTTAATACAAGGCTTGAAGGTGCGTTGGGCCTACAGTTTCGTTGTGATCTTGGTTATTGCAGCCTTGTTTTCTACCCCATTAATATTGGGATCGATTAAAAACCGCGTTTATGTCGCGGTTAAAGAACAAGTGGAAAAGGAAAATAATGCCCGAGAAATCACGATCCAACAAGTGGATAATGTCCCTTTGAACAAGAAATTTGTGCGTGATTTAAGAACAAAATATCCCCATCAGATTGTTGGAAATATGAAATCGGTTATTATGGTTGAAGGCCCGCAGGATGCACAAATTCAAACCCTACAAACCTTAGTGCCTGATGATCCAAGAACCGCATCCCTACTGATCAGACCGAAAATACCGTCTAGTTTTGGACTGTTTGATCTCGTTGTTTCTGATCATTTGGGTGAAATACTTTATGGTGCTGAAGAGTGGCACAGACTTTGGACCAAAAACGATTCAAAATTTAATGGAGAACCACTGATCTTAGCGATCAATGATATTCCTTTGACGGCTGAATTTAAGGTTGTCGCTCGCCAAACCATGCCAGGGCGTAAAATTTCCGCCAGTGAACAGCTTGGCATATGCTTAAAAAGGTATTCGATTGGTTTGGGATGCGAGGAAGTGGGATTACCTCTCGTGCCAGAGCAAATTCAATACAGCTTACCCAAGTTTGAAACCAGGCACTGTCTTCTCGAATTATCAAATGAGCAGTGTGATGAAGCGCAGCAGCAGAAAATCACTAAAAGACTGAGGGCCGAAAATTTCCAACTGGAAACACTTCCAAATCAGGTTGATTCGATTAATCGAGTTCAAGTAACGCTCACACAAATTAATGAATTAAACGGGCGTGTTGAGCCTACAAAAGGCAATTGCGAACAGCGACTTTACCATCATTTACAGGCCTGTCCGTATGCCATTGTGACCAGTCAAGTTTCTGTGGAAGTTGACTTGTTAATTCAATCTCAATCTCTTGGTTTCAAGAAGATTATGTTGTCTGGGATTAGCCCAGACTCGTATGATTTGTTGCCAGGAATTGTAGAAATGACGGATCAATGGGGCGGCAGAAAATTGGATTTCTGGACGGATGGCCTCTCGGAAAACGGTATTGAAATCGTCGCGCCTTATGATGTTAATATTCCGTTAGGTAGTCTGAATTTACGGGTAGCCGGCGATTCTGGTAAGTCAAAACTACCGGCTTTTATCACCAGCTATTACCAATGTTCTAAAGGCATGGATTGCCCTTTTTATACCAAGCCAGAAATCGTATTTCGGTTACAGAATGTGAAAGAAGGTACAGCCATTTTTAAGTCTGACAATGATGCAGCGCCGATATTCTACCCCACGACGCAACAACAGCGTATTGATTACGATGAAATTCTCTTGTATGCCAATAGCGTGGAAGAAGTCCCTCAGTTACATGGCGCATTAGAAAACATTTTGCCCAATGGTTACAAGGTTCAATATAACATTTATGCGATTGATAAATTAAAACGACAGGATCAACGGTTTACCACCTTATTTCAGTTAACGCTTTGGCTGTCGGTTATTTTTATTATACTTGCGGTTGCTGCCTTAGCCAAAATTAATATTGATAAGCGACGGCGACAAATGGCACAATTGTTTATATTAGGCCATTCAAAATTATTTGTTGGCTTACTGCTGGTTTGTGAGTCTGTCTTATTAACGCTCTTGGCTTCTATTCTGGCTCTGGGTGTAGGTTGGGGCGTTTTGGAAGCCACCAGCTATTATTTGCAATTCTCAACCGGACAAGATGCCACCGAATTTGCGACGATTGTCAATGCCATGGATTTAGACTTATCGGCTTTTTCCATCGTGTTCCTGATAGTGGTTTCAGTAACGACGCTTGTGGTTAGTATTGCCGCTTTCTTTGCTTCTAAAATTGATCCTGTTGAATTGTTGAATTGATATATCAAGAATGCAACGGGTTTCGCTTTCGCTTCGAGCCTAGAAATAAACGCTAAAGATGCGAAAGACGCTAAAGAAGTTCTCTTTCAAGAGAAATCTATGCGTCTCTTGCGTCTCTTGCGTCTCTTGCGTTATAAATAACATCTAAAAAATGACTATTTAATCACTAAGTACTGAAGCACAAATAAACAGGTATTTTACCGCAAAGGGCAACCACAAGGGATTGCCCCTACGCAATGTCATGTAGGGGCAATCCCTTGTGGTTGCCCTATTTCTGGTTGCTTCTTCTAAAATACCTGAAAATTTCTGGTTCAGTACTTATTTATCAATGATATACCTTATTGTCAATCCTCCCGTTTTGTAAAGGAGGAAAATTTGTTCAAAATCAAACTTCAAAACAGGAGTCGTTACCATGAATAACAGCAAGTCGTCAGAGACTATCTTAGTTGTCGATGACGTGAGAGTCACAGGTGAAATTTTGTTGCAGTTTCTCAAACAAAAGGGTTTTAATGTCTTACTGGCAGACAATGGTAAACTCGCCATTCAAATGACTCAAGATAGACAGCCTGATTTGATACTACTCGATATCATGATGCCGGGGGGAATATCAGGTTTTGAAGTCTGCCAGCAACTCAAATCTGTTGAAAGCACACGCAACATTCCCGTTCTTTTTATGACGGCACTGAACGATAACATAAATAAGCTGAAAGGGTTTGAATTAGGGGGGGCAGATTACATTACCAAACCTTTTCAGTATGACGAATTGTTCGCGCGTGTCAATGCTCACCTGTCGATTCGTAAACTACAACGGAAATTGGAAGCGCAAAACAAGTTGTTGAAAGATGAAATCGGCCGTAGTCAAAAGCTAGAAATGGCCCGACAACAAACTCAGCAATTATTAAAGCATACTCTCCTGTCACAAGATGAAGGTACAGAACTAGAAAAGTGCCAGAGGGCGCTTGCTCTTTTTATCCGTACCGTGGCTAACGATTTAAAAACGCCCTTAAATAGCATTATCACTGACAGCATTCGCTTAGAAAAAGAGAGTTCCCCAACTAGGGCACTACGACTGGATACTCAGTCTTTTAAAACGCTCAAAAAACTGCAAGAAACGGGACAACAAGCAGATAATACCGTTGATGCTTTACTCTTATTAGCTGGGTTATTTCGAGAGGAAGAAGTCAAATTGGAACTGTTAGAGATGTCTGATATTGTTAGCATCGTTATAGAAAAGCGCCTAGCGATCCTGATTAAGCACTCTCAAGCTCAAATCAAATTAGCCGAGATTTGGCCCACAGTACCTGGTGTCAGGCTGTGGCTTGAAGAAATTTGGATGAATTATATCAGTAATGCTTTAAAGTATGGGGGTAAACCGCCCCATTTAGAACTGGGTGCCAACCCGAGTCCTCCCGACCGGGTACGTTTTTGGATACGCGACAAGGGTGAAGGACTCACTCAAAAAGAGCAAGATCAATTGTTTACAACACCCTTTAATTTTCAGCTGCACCAACTTGAGATTAAAGAGGGCGGGTTTGGTTTATCAATGGTACAACATCTTGTAAAACAACTTGGCGGAGAAGTGGGTGTGGAAAGTCAAAAAGGTAAAGGTAGTCTCTTTTATTTCATTTTACCCGCGTATTAATGTTTTGCATGCAAATACATCAGTAGGGGCAAGCCCTTGTGGTTACCCTTAATTTTTTTAGGCTCACGCAGAGCCGCAGAGGCGCAGAGGTTCTTCTCTCATTCTCTGCGTGAGCCAAAATTTTGTTACAAATGATTTAAATCTTTTCTCCGGCAAAATGGCTTGCGCGTGGGATTGGCTTGTAGGGGCAATCCCTTGTGGTTGCCCTGATTTTAATGTCAACTCTTTTTATTTGACCAATTTGACCAGAATACAAATGCTCTATGAATGATAAAAGTGTTAAAAATACGATCTTGATCGTCGATGATCAGCCTGACAACTTAAACATTTTGTTGGCGCTTTTGAGACGACAGAATTTTAAAGTCTTAGTGGCTCAAAATGGTGAAGAATGTCTTCAAATCACTCAACATGCCAGCCCTGATTTGATACTGTTGGATGTCATGATGCCACCTGGCATATCAGGTTTTGAGGTTTGTCAACGACTGAAAGCTCAAAAAAACACGCTTGACATTCCCGTTATTTTTATGACTGCCCTGAGTGATACAGTTGACAAGATTAAAGGTTTTGAATCAGGCGCTGCCGATTACATTACGAAACCTTTTCAGTATGACGAATTGTTAGCGCGTGTCAATGCTCACCTGTCGATTATCAAACTGCAACAGGAATTGAAAGTGCAAAACCAATTGTTGAAAGATGAAATCAGCCGTAGTCAAAAGCAAGAAGATGCTCGACACAAAATTAACCAATTATTGCAGCAACATACTCGAAAGTTGGAAGACAATAGCGGCGACGGCCTGAAAAACTGCCAGGCTGAACTCAAAAAAAGTAATGCCGCACTTGAAACGGTTACTCGTGCCATTACCCAAGATTTAAAAAGCCCTTTGAAAAGGATTATTACGCTTAGCACTCTGGTAGAGAAAAGTTATTCCCTAAAGAAGGATATATCAACAAAAACGCTACAACAACTTGGGGAAGCGGGACAAGAGGCTTTTAATATTGTTGATAACTTACTCTTGTTAATCGGAATAGAAAAACAAGAGAAAGTCGAATCGGCACTTGTCGAAATGTCCGACATCGTCACCTTGGTTGTAGAACAACGCTTAGCTTATCTGATAAAACAGTACCAAGCTAAAGTCAAGTTAGCTACCATTTGGCCAAGTGTACCCGGTGTCAGATCATGGCTAGAAGCCATTTGGATCAGTTACATCAGTAATGCTTTAAAGTATGCTGGATCGCTGCCCAATTTAGAATTGGGGGCAACGCCTGTTCCTCATGACAAAGTCCGTTTTTGGATACGCGATAATGATCAAGGCCTCACAAAGATTGAGATCGATAAGCTATTGACCCCTCCTCATCTACCGCAAGTACAGGCTAAAGAAAAGGGTTCTGATTTATCGCCGCTGCAACACTTACTAGATAAGATGGGAGGGGAAGCCGGCGTGGATAAAAGTACCAAAGGTAGTTTGTTTTATTTTACGTTACCGGCGTATTGAAAAAGGGAAAGGGGAAGAGGGGTAGTGTGACTTGCAAACAATTGTGGCAGATAGATTTGAGTTGAGATAGAACGCTGATTTGACTGATTTTCCTCTGATTTTTTTAATCAGTGTCAATCAGTCAGATCATGATAATCAGCGTTCTATTTTTTATAATCAGTGGCAATCAGTCAGATCATGATAATCAGCGTTCTATTTCTCTAAACCTTCCCAGCGATTTTCTTCGTAATCACCCATTGTTGAGTAATCGACAAAAAGTTATTGACAACCCAATAGAGTACTAAACCTGATGGGAAAAAGGCAAAAAACACTGTAAACACGAGGGGTAAAACTAACATCACTTTTTGTTGCACCGGATCAATCGGGGCAGGATTGAGGTAATGCTGCACCAACATCGTTGCCCCCATAATCAGGGGTAACACAAAATAGGGATCAGGAATTGATAAATCATTTAACCAGAAAATAAATGAGGCTTGGCGTAATTCAACGCTTTCTAACAGCACCCAATACAGTGCAATAAAAACAGGAATTTGAACGACAATGGGTAAGCATCCTCCAAGAGGATTGATTTTTTCCTTTTTATACAAATCCATCATCGCTTGATTCATGCGCGCTTTATCATCGCCATAGCGTTCTTTGAGTGAGACGAGACGCGGCTGTAGGCGGCGCATATTCGCCATAGATTTGTAACTGGTTGCTGACAAATGGAAAAATGCCAACTTGATCATCATGGTTAAAATAATAATCGCCCAACCCCAATTACCAATCCATTGATGAATAAGCTTTAACATCCAAAACAAAGGTTGGGCAATAAACCAAAGCCAACCATAATCGACTGTCAAATCCAATCCGGGTGACAGGGCGGCTAGTTTATCTTGCAATTTAGGCCCAGCGTACAAGCTTATCCCAAAAACGTGTTGACTATTAGGCTCAACCGTTTGGGAAGGCCCAACAAGTCGTAGGGCATAACGATTGTCTGAAAAAACGGCCGTAGAATACTGATAGGGTTGATCCCGCTCCGGTATCCAGGCAGAAACAAAATAATGCTGAAGCATCGCGGCCCAGCCGTTGGCCCAACCGGGACGTAGGCCCAATTCATTATCCAGCATCTCATTAAAGGGAATTTTTTCGTAACGCTGTTCAGGACTGGAAACCGCACCGCCCAGATAAGTGTAAAGAAAACGAGATTCTCCTAAATCGACTTCCGTGCGTTGAAATTGTCCGTATAACCCACCGTGCCAAGGTTCATCCGTGTTATTTTCAACAACATGTTTTAAATCAATGACATAGCTTCCGCGTTGAAAAGTGTAAATTTTACTCACTTTGATGCCGCTATCATCACGCCAGTGTAGTTTGACTTCCAAAGAGTCCATACCATCACTGAGACGATAATTCAATTGCTCGCTTTGATACATCACTTGATGTGTCGGCGCGTTTTGTTGGGACAATAAACCGGATTGAGCGACAAACAGATTCGGCAATTGATCATTCATTAAGCGAAACAGTTCATCAGGTGTTTCCACCCTGACCGGATAATCACGCAAATCAAGCAGCCGCAGATCACCCCCTTGGGTATCAATTTCAAGACGTAGCGTATCCGTCTCAACTTGAATACGTGAAGAGCTTGACAAGAGCCGCTTAGCTTGATCTTGGGGTAATTCAAAGGCACTGCTTTGTTGCTTTTGACTTTTCGGTAATTCAGAAAATTCAGAATCTTTTGAGGGATGTGTGGGTGTCTCGGGCGTTTCTGTAATCGGTGTGCTGGCGGGGGGTAAAGAACCATAATCTAATTGCCAAGCTTGATATAACATTACTAAAACAAGGGCTAAAGCGGCGAGCAGAATCAATCTAAAATTATCCATGTTTATCTGTTTTCCTTCGATCTGGAACGGGATCAAATCCGCCAGGATGCCACGGGTGACAACGAAATAGTCGTTTAATACTTAACACGAGGCCGTATAAAACCCCGTGTGTTTGAATGGCAATCAGTGCATATTCAGAACAACTGGGATAGAAACGACAATGCGAGCCTAACCAAGGACTGATCAACAACTGATAACCCCGTATAAATAAAATGAGAATTTTTTGCATCAAATTAGGATGTTTTGCATCGACGTGATAATTTAAGCCAATGCTTTGCTAATGAGTGCAGCAGGGTACGATTATTGACTTGCTCAATACCCGTTTTTGCCAAAACGACGCAATCCAATCCCGCTAAACACGATTGATGATGGCGAAAACTCTCACGAATTAAGCGTTTAATGCGATTTCTCTCCACAGCTTGCTTGACACGTTTTTTGGCAATAGCCAATCCTAAACGGGCCTGTGGCACTCCATTAGTTCTTGCTAACACGGTTAGATATTGATCACTTGATTTACAAGGTTTATCAAAAACTAACTTATATTGTTTATGTTTGAGCAAACGTTGCTCTCGTGTAAAAGGGAAGGATGCGTTGTTCATAAGATTATCAAGCACTCAGACGTTTACGCCCTTTAGCACGTCGAGCGTTAAGAATTTTTCGTCCATTTTTCGTGCTCATTCTGGATCTGAAACCATGACGACGTTTGCGTACAATATTACTGGGTTGGAAAGTTCTTTTCATAATTAAGTTTACAATTGGCTCAAGTTGATAAAAAACTTCGCATTTTATGGCTTTCTATCATAAATTGTCAACCGTTATCAGTTATCAGTTATCAGTTATCAATTATCAATGTAGGGTGGGTAACGTCTTTTTGTTGCCCACCTTAAGCTTAAATGGTGGGATCGAGGCGGCCCGTTACCGGCCCCCTACAAAATACCTGAAAATTTTTGGCGACTTACAAACTTCAGTTTGTCTTGAGTTTGTGAATCAAATGCTGATTTGAAAAGCGATATAACAATTATGGCAAAAACAATGACAAATATATCAATTCAACCTGTTGAAAAATACTATGCCGTAAAAGAATATTATGGCAAAACCTTACAAGGTTCACAGGATTTAAAAACGGATGCCTGTTGTACCGATACACAAATACCACAACATATCAAAAACGCGCTTGCTGATGTTCATAATGAAGTCTTGGCGCGTTATTATGGCTGTGGATTAGTCGCGCCAGAGGAATTGGAAGCTCGGCGTATTTTAGATCTCGGTTCTGGTTCAGGGCGTGATTGTTATGTCTTATCGCGCCTAGTAGGCGAAAACGGTTACGTCGTAGGTGTCGATATGACACCTGAACAATTGAAAGTGGCTGAACAATATGTTGACTATCACACACAACAATATGGTTATAACAAGCCTAATGTTGAATTTAAACACGGCTACATTGAACGCTTAGATGAACTTGAACTCGCCGATAACAGTTTTGACATTATCGTTTCTAACTGCGTGATCAATCTATCACCAGATAAAGAAGCCGTATTGCGTGAAGCCTATCGGGTATTAAAACCGGGCGGTGAAGTGTATTTCTCCGATGTTTATGCGGATCGACGTGTGCCTAGTGTGTTAGTCAAAGATCCCGTGTTGTACGGTGAATGTTTAAGCGGTGCCTTGTATTGGAACGATTTTCTCAATCTCGCAAAGCAAATCGGCTTTATTGAGCCGCGTTTAGTCGAGGATCGTCCACTTAAAATTGACAACCCAGAGATTATCGCCTTGATGGGTAGCATCCGTTGTTTTTCAGCCACGTATCGTTTGTTTAAATTACCCGATTTAGAATCGGGTAATGAAGACTATGGACAGGCTGTTATTTACAAAGGCACGATTTCGCACCATGAACAAGTGTTTAAATTAGATAAACATCATCTGATTGAAACGGGTAAAGTCTTCCCTGTTTGTGGCAATACCTACCGGATGTTGCATGAAACGCGCTTTAAACCCCATTTCGAGTTTATAGGAAATTGGAAAACACACTACGGTATTTTTGAAGGTACCCCTATTCCTTTTGATGAGACTCAAGCGAGGGAAGAAACGACTTCTGATTGTTGTTAGCTATACTGCACGCGGGCACAATTTAAACTTTTAGCTTTTAGTTTTCCACAAGCATTACGTACAAAATTGATCATAAAAAAATTAAAATACACAACCCCGAAGGGGTTGAACGTGAATAGCCCCAGGTGGCAACCTGGGGTTGCCAAAAGTATAGGATGGTGGGCTACGATACACCGGAGTACCACAAAGTGACACAATTATTGAATAAATTAGAAGAAAGTTTAATTGCCCTACTCCTAGCCGCGATGACGTTAATCACTTTTTATCAAGTCGTAGCCCGTTATTTTTTTAATGGCGGATTCGTATGGGCCTTAGAATTAACCACTTATTTATTTGCTTGGTTAGTCTTATTGGGCATGTCTTACGGCGTGCGCGTCGGCGCGCATATCGGTATTGATGCTATCACGCGATTATTGCCAAAAAACGGGCAACAAGTTTTAGCGATTTTAGCGACTTTACTATGCCTCGCTTATTGCGTGCTACTGTTTATTGGCGGAATACAATACGTTTCCATGATTTACGGTTTAGGCATTCAAGCAGAAGACTTACCGATTGGGCAATGGATACCCTACAGTATATTACCAATTGGACTCGCCTTATTATTCTTTAGATTCGCACAACTGCTTTTTAAATTGATTACCAAACCATAACTACAGGGATTTGATATAAGAAAGGATAACCCAATAAAGAAGTATTACTCGATGATCAAGTTTTTTTCATCGCTTAATAACTACATAACTATATAACTACAAGGATTATTTATAATAAAGGATTAGATCGTCGCTTTGAGATGATTTGTCATCTGATTTGATTAATTAACTGATGTGACGCACTCAGATTCCATAATGTGAGCAATGCGCGAAATTCCTGTGAAAAACGCTCCACTCCAGGATGGATTCCAGCGTAATCATGAATGACACTGTATTGAACTGATGCGCGTCACATCAGTCATAAGCCTTAAACGTCTTGTCAAATCAATCAAGGTTAAAATGTTTTTGAAAAAATGTTGGATAAAAGTTAGAACTAAACGTTCTAAAACGAACTTATCCTTTTTTATAAGCAATCCTTGTAGTTATATCTTGTAGTTATATCTTGTAGTTATATTAAAGAGGTGGAAAAACTTGATCATCGAGTATTACAGTGTTATGGTTTATCCATTCTTATATCAAATCCCTGTAGTTGTTTGGGTTATCCATTGTTATATCAAATCCCTGTAGTTGTTAGGGGTTATCCGGCCTCGTCATGACAATCACGACAATCAGCATTCTATCCCATACCCAAAACGCTATCACTGAGATTTAAAATACCCCATAATCTTCTTAACATAATTCTGAGTTTCTTTAAAAGGCGGTACTTGATAGCCATATTTTTTCACATTGCCATACCCCGCATTATAAGCCGCTAATGCCAAAGGAATATTCCCCTTTATCCCCCTTCTATTCAGCATTTTGCGTAAATAACGTGTACCCCCCATCAAATTTTGAGACGGATTAAAAGGATCACTAACACCCACCTCTTTAGCCGTTAGCGGCATTAACTGCATCAAACCACAAGCCCCAACATGAGAACACACTTTAGGGTTATAATTGGATTCCTGTTTAATCACCGAATGGATTAAAACCGGATTCAAAGCTTCTTTTTTGGAAGCCTTATTAATCATTTCCCGCAAAGGCAACTCATGTTTTATTTCAGCCTTTTGAACCGACTTTAACAAAATCGAGGGTAATCGGTAATCTGAAACATACACCGGTTCAGGTGCATTACGGTTCACTTCTTGAAAAAACTCAAACCGTTTACGCGCAGGTGCTTGATAAGCATCACGAAATGACCAATTTACGCGCTGCCAGCGTCTTTTAGAAAGACGACAAGTCGTACCAAACACCGGTTTTTTTTCACGTCCATTTTCCACAATGAACGTATAATAATCTCGACATAATTTGCCGTTTTCAGAAAACGTCAAAAAGACGGCCAAATTGCGTTCAAGCTTAGGCTCATCCTTATCACGCCACGTAGCAATTTCACCATCAAGCAACTTCTCATCAAGCAGAAAATTGACATCATCCATTAATCGGCCCGCTTTGGTATCCACTTTTGTTTTTAAAGCAACGCAACCGAACAAACTCACAATCAAAACGAACAAACTCATTGATTGGATATTCATATTCTTCTCCTTTTTATAGCGTTTCCCGATTGGGTGAAATACAAACATTTTTTGATATGATTTGGGAAAATATCGCGAAGACAGGATTAATCTGCGTCAATCATGCCGTCAGTTAAATCTGCGTTCTATCTCTTCAAATCAATAGAACGCAGATTCTCATGATGAAACTGATTTTCACATTTAGCTTCGCGCACCGAAGGCTCACTTAAGAAGTTGCGCGCAACTTTATTTCACGCTCAAGTTTCGCGGAGCGAAACTTGAGCGTGAGCCTTCGGTGCGCGAAAAAGCTTTTGCGTGAAACACTGATTTAAAAAAAACGCTAATCGAATCAATAGACTTTTGTATTTCATGCAATTGGGAAACGCTATATAGCGAAACTCGCAAACTCAAGTTGGAACGAAAATCTCGTAAACTAAAATTGTATATGTGCCGTAAACAATTGTCATTGAAGATCAAGACACTGTCTCTCCTTCTGTTGTTGCGTACTCCCCTGCTGCGTCATCCAAATATCATATTCACGACAAATCTTCTCATTCGTTTCATGAGTTGAAATCGGTTGTATAGTAAATTCGGTACCCGTTCTGGAATTTGTCCAGCGATGTTTTTCATTATCAGGCAAAGTTTGCAAAGCAGCCATAACCTCTTGTTGATCCGATTCATCCATCTGATTACCAATAGCTCCCCCCACCATCGCCCCCAAACCAGCAAAAGTAGCGATGCAAAAAACCTTCAATTTCTGATTATCAATATTTTGGCAAAACAACAAGCCAACAAGCGCACCAACGCCAGCCCCACCAGCCGCCCCTTGTTGTTCCTGAGTATAAGGAGAAGTACTACAAGCCGAAAGAGAGAAAATGATCAGGGTGATAAGCATTAAGGTTTTAAAAAACATAAATGACTTCCTTTAATGAGTGGCATTTATTTTACGATGTTTTGTAATCTTTACTGCACGCGCTCATAACACAACTTTTATGTATTTAGCTTCGCGCACCGAAGGCTCACGCGCTTTGTTTAGCGAAGCGCAACGTAGCGCGTGAACCGAAGGTGGGCTACGCTAAATGGTGGGTAACGGGTTTTTAAAGCCCACCATCCTATGTCGTTTTTAAAGTGACTTTTGCTTCGCTAATCAGAGAATTGTTCATATTTTAGATATATCGAAAATTTATTTGTCTTGGAGAAAAGTCAAAACATAAATGAAGCTTATCAACAAATTATCGCATATAATGATTGTGCCAGTTAAAATTTCATTTTTTTAAAATTAGAATTAGAAATTGGTAATTGTATTTTATTTAATTGCTTAATCATATCCCAAATTGAAGTGATCAAGTTTTATCACACAATATCAATTTTTAACCCCTTTCAAAGCTAAAAAACGGAAAGATCAAGTTGACAAAAAATCTAAGCAAGAGTTACATTCTGTTCTAAGATTATGGTAACATGAACATTGAACATTTTTTGATTTGCAATTGATAATTGATGAATAAAGGAGAAATATTAATGAATAAAAATGTACTTTCTTTAGGCATCGCCACAGCGTTGGTTGTACCCATCACAACCCATGCCGATATCAAGCTTTATGGTCAAATCGGCGCAGAGGCAGCAAGCGTCGAATATGCCGGTGGTGACGAAAATCTCACTAGAGGTCAAATCAGCAATAGCCTTGGCTTTACCGAATCATCTGATGATATGGATCGTCAAACCCTGACCAGAGACAGATATGGTAACATTCTGAACGATGGCCCTAACATGCTTGGTTTGGACTTTGAACTTGATAAAGAACTGCCCGGCGGCATGGTGCCTTATGCGCGTTATCGTACCACTTTCCATACGACTAATAATTCTGGGCTTGGCCCCGGTTTAGAGGCTTGGGTTGGTTTAAAAAACGACACATTCCACATTAAGCTTGGCAAATTGCGAGGAGCCTACCGATCTGCTAAAGGGCTGATTGATCCGTGGATCTATACCTCTATGCAGGCCCGTGGCACAGGCGGTGGCATGTCGGCTGGCCGGTATAACGAAGTGCATTGGAATTGGAATGCAGCCGGTGATCGTCGCTTGGTTGTAAAAGACACCACTACTGGCAAAGTGGGTATTAATCCAGGCCGTGCTATCGACACTTCTGGTTTAGTGCATAATAGTGACATACCGGGCGCATTAGAACTGGGAGGTAAATGGGGACAATTTAACGCTCGCGTACAAATTATGGGCGATGACGAAGCTGACAAAAGAGGTGGCAATGTAGAGCTAAAATACACCAGCTCAAACATGACGATATGGGCTCATGGTGCTTTTCTTGATGTTGGGGATAACCAACTTTCTCCGGGTGGAGACAAGTGGAACAACGACAAATTCTACAATTGGAAAGTGGGTGCCAACTATAAGGTGATACCCGAACTCAAACTCGCCCTTCAGTACGAAGAGGGAGAACTGGGGGCTTTTGATAATAACCCAGATGGTGGAAAATATATTATCGGTTCCTTTGATTACCGCATCCAGAAAATCACCCTAGCGGGTTGGGTTGCCGGTTATCTTTCCAATATTGAAGATAATTTGAGATTGACAGATATCAACGGTGACGTTTTAGAAGAAGATGCTTTAAGTTGGACCCTTGGTGCCAAGTACCACATCACTAAATATGCCCACATTTTTGCGGGTTATCGTCAAACCGACAGCGATAACGATTACCGCGATGAAAACGTCTTTTCAGCCGGGATGCTTTATAAATTCTAAAGGCTACTATCATTGATAAATGAAGGAGAGCGTGGTTCAAATTGAGGGCTTCATTTCATAAGATTGAAGCCCCAATTTGCCCCAAACCTGACAGGTTTTGAAAACCTGTCAGGTTTTTATCGCTCGACATTTTTCGCACAAGTCTATATTGACTATTTTCGTTCCCGTTATTTTGCAGCTATTGGAGCGCCTGTTATTTTGCGACTGCTTTCGTTCCTGTTATTTTGCGGCTGTTTTCGTTCCAAATTTATTTTGCGGCTGGCTGTTTTCGTTCCAAATTTATTTTGCGATGAATGTTGTTACCCAGTGAGCGTTTCCTTGAAAGAATGACTTGCGTCGCACTATTTCAAATAGTGTTGATGAAATTGGTAAATGTATTCTTTTTATGACAACTTAATAGGGCCCCTGTTTATCATCCCGTTCTGGATGGCGTAACAGCAGCGAAGATGGGGGCTTTGCCAATTGCACTCGCAAATATTGGGCGCGATCAGCAATGGTGGAGGATTTGAGAATTGTAGTAGGCGTGAAAAGCAATTGACTGTCTATTGAGTGTGTTCATAGTCAGTCAATGCCTTTTCATACTATCCCATATCTATATATCAGTACGCCGTTCCATTTTAGAGATACTAGCTTGTTTCATCAGTAAAGTTTCAGCCTTATGCTCTTGAGATAAAGCACGGGCCCTCTGAAGTTCAGACAGAGGCATTTGAGCCAGCATTTGTTGAGCTTTTGCTTCAGCACGTTTCTGAGATTCAGGAGACATTTTATCGCGCAATTGTTTGAATGATCTAGCCATAATCAATTCCCTAAATTTTTAGTGTTACCTGAAAAAGGTTCTGATGGATCAACGACGGTTTTGATGTTACAGAGTACAACGCAGAAAGAAATGTTGTTGTTGATAATACGACTACTTAGAACCTTGCTCTTTTTTCAAAATTTCTAAATGCTTATGGTATAATTTATCCGCTATGGGTATGTAAGTCTCATACCAGTCATCATTACCCGTTTTGTTTCCTCCAATTAATAGTATAGCAATTTGTCTCGGATCAAACGCATATAAAATCCTATAAGGGTCACCTTTATGTTGAATTCTCAATTCACGGAGATGACTATACTTTGAACCATAAACGCTAGAGCTATAGGGATATGGCAATTGTGGGCCATGCTGTTCTAATAATCTCACGCGAGCATCAACCTCTTCTTGCTCACTCTCATTCAAACTATTCCACCATTCACCAAATTCATCCGTATATTCAATTTCCCAAATCATACGATGCCTCTTTTAATTTGTTATTGGGCCTTTGGAAACAAAGTTTAAAAATCGCTGATAAAATGAAACACTTGATATTTGTATCACTTGAAAAACGCTTGAAATAGAATAGCCGATGTTTCACCAAACATCATACTGTGGTATTTATAACGACTTATGAAAAGCTTGTTGTTTATCATCCGGTTATGGTTAGCATAACAACCATTATAAGTCATAAGCGTTTAAATGATAGGCTCAAGCTTTTGTGAGAACAGCAAAGATTTCATAGCGGATTTTAAAATCACAACGATTGACTCAGTGAAAGGATTTGAAATTTTCTCGTTTTTTCGCATCCGTAGATAAAACGAGAAAATGAAGATTTTGTGAGGAGGCAGCAAGTGTAGAGTGCGTTGAAAGGCATAAACCCGTGTGGAGAGGGGTGCAGAATTAGGGTATTAAATTTCAGGTATTTTAATTACTTTATTTTCACCCAAGATTTGTAGGGTGGGTAAGCGGGCGGCAATAAACTCGACATAAGCTAGAAAACTCACCGCCCGCTTGCCCACCATCCCTCCTTTTCAGAATAAAAATTGGGTGAAAAATAAACCAAGAAATGTGTTTATATTTAACACCCAAGGTGTGTTAGCCTTTGCCGTTTTTTTAAAACGGCAATAAATGCTTTGCAAAGCTTGGCGCATCTAGGCTACGTTCCACCATAAGAAAAGGCTTACGTCAGCACCGACTACTTGACGATAGGCTTGATCATCTTTGGTAAAACGCAAGCGTAGTGTTCCCGCGCATATTTTACATAAGACTAAGGTGTATGGATTGAGGGTGGGTGGTGCGTGCGTAGAACGTTGTCTACGCTCGCTACAGCTAGGGTGATGATGAGGAAGAGGGGTAGCCATTTTAACTGTGGCAAAAAGTCTATTTATTTGCCACAATCAATTTTCAATGAGATCAAAAAGGTGATAATCGCTTGGCTTAATAGGTAACTTTTCAGGTTGAGAAACTGCTATACTTTTCATAGCCCTTTGTAAAGCAGATTGAATGTCTACCTCGGAATCAGAATTTTTTGTAATTCCAATCAATAAGATTCTTCTTTGAGAATCTCTCATTTTAGTAGAAAGTTGCTTACATTTAGTGCCTGAATATTTATGTTTTCCTAAATTGAGCCCATAAACTTTCAAATTACTGTTCCTACTAAAAGAATGGCTTATCCATTCTGTAAGTTTTCTAGCACGAGCATTTCCTCTTTCATTTTCAATTTTTAATGAGCCTCCACAAGAAGCCATACCAATATTGACAATTCCTATTAAACGCTTGTTAACATATTTTTGAAAGTTCGGATTAAGAAGTTTATCCTCAAAATCATCGACTTGACCCAAACCAGTCTTCATAATAGTATCTTGATGACCTATTTTCCAATGGTAATCTTTATGAATAACTACAATTTGGAATTCTCCCTTATTGCCTTTTTTGCCAACAGACTCAACTGGTGGTTGTACTGTAATTTCAGGAGAAATTTCTATTGGTGATGAAGCCGTATATAATTCCACAGGATATACAAATAAAGATATACATTTTGTACCTTCCTGTATTTTTTTCTGTAGGTTAGGTTGAGATACTTGTTTATGTATATAGCGAGACAGTTGTTTTTCCGACTGAGGACTAATATTATCAGGTTGATTCAGCATAGAAGTAATAGACTTTGGAGTGTTTTTATCTTGTAAAGCAGACACAAAAGAACGTGCTATCTCATCACTTTGTTCCTCACGAACTTGTTCGCTAAAATGACATACCTCACCTATTTGTTTCGGTTGAAACCTTAATTGATCTTGTGCGTCTTTAAGACGCACGTTGTTGATGCCGACACAAGCATTGAAAGGATTGCCCTTACTAGCTGTGTCTATTTGATCATCGTGTTCTATCAGATTTCTTAAGGCATTTACTATTTCTTGTTTATCCAATTTGGAATCAAAATGCTTAAGTTCATTTTGAAATAGATATTCTACCGCTTTTCGTTGTGCTTTCATCGTCAAAGCTCGAAGAGCATCTTTTCCATGCCTATAGCGCCACCCACTGCTAGCAATATCTTCACAATAGGTAATGGATTCACCTTTTTGTGAATCAGAATAAACATAGCCTGACACAAACAACAAAAACACAAACATAAACAATTTTTTCAACATCACAATTTTTCCTCTAATAAGTTGATTCTGTATATAACTCTACAGGATATACATATAAAGCAATACATTGTAATTCTTCTATTGCAGAAGAATTAGATTGATGTTTGTCTTGATGCACATATCGAGAGAGTCGTTTATCTGACCGATTTTTCATACTTTCAGGATCATACAGCATAGAAATAATTGAACTGATGTCTTCTTTGCCTTTGTACTGAACCTTTAAAGTCAAGATAAAATGTTGCTGCAACTGGTTAACATGTTTTTCCAGCAAGTGGGAATTGAAATGACAAACCTTACCAATAACAATTGGTTCAAATATGTCTTTCCTCTTAACATAAACATTTTTCAATACGATGCAAGGTTTAAATAATCCACCATTTTCAATTTTTGGTTTGTCATGTTGCAGTAAATTCCGCAAGGAATCTACAATATCCTGCTCATTTAAGCTGGACACAAAGTTGTCAAACTCAACCGCAAATAATCTTTTTATTGCCTTTCTTTGGGCCTTTATAGTCAGCTCCTCTATAGCTTGGCTAGGCCCACCCGGGTACTTTCGGAAATCTCTAATTTCCTCACAATATTTAACACTCTCCTTTTGTTCGGCTAAACAAAAAGAAAAAGAAAAAAGTAAAAATAGACTCAAAAAAAATTTAAATTTCTTGAACATAGTTAATTCCTTTGTTACAATTTTAAAAGAATAAAAACTTACCTATAAATATCTAAACAAAAAATACCGACTCAATTACCACATGCCCAACTCGTCTAATTCTTTTTGTGCTGCATCATCCAAGTAAATTGGTGGTGAAACAGGGGGCTCAGGCATTGGATGATATGTTGGTTTTGTTTTAGTTGGATCATGAATTGTTGATTCCCAATTATAACCATCTTTTGATTCTACATTTTTATTGTTACATATTTGTATTACTAATTCTACCATTTTTTTATCTATACTTTTTATATCCAAACTATTTGTATCAAGATAAACCTTTCCAGTATAATGTATTTTTCCATTAAAAGCCTCAAAAGTAACACTCACTCTAAAATAAGTCTCTTCATCATACAATTGTCCAAATACTACCATATTAGCTTCATTTGCTAACACTTCTCTATTGGTATCTGGAAGATCAGCAATACGTGATATGGCTTTTTCTTGTTTAGCATGCACAAGAATTTTACTATACTCACGCCTCTGTAACACAGTAAAACACCCTGCTGAAATAAGTTCTTGTTCAAATGATAAAGTCAATTTTGTTGTTAAACTCGTCTTTTTCGTCTTTTCGTCTTTTTGCTTGTTGCTCAAATTTTCTTTGCTAAAATCCCATACATAAACAGTATTGTTATCAGTCGTAGCACGAACAGCAAGACATTCTCCAAAGAGAATGATAAAGACACTGAAAAACAGATACTTGTGTTTGGTTATTTCAAACATGTTCATTGGATTATTAAGACTATAATTCGCTACATGGTGTCAAATCATCAATATCTTGCCGGATAAACAAATCTTTAGAACAGGAAACTTCATCTTTTTGTACCGTGATTTGATGGTTTGTATCTTTTTTCCTCACACGAATTTTGACGACAGTAAGAGACTCCTCAAGAATGTTAGCAGGTTTGCCATCAACCATGATATTTGCGCCTACCATTTTTGAGGGTATGATTAAAGTTACGGTGTAGTAGATATTTCCTTTAATCAACATATCTGTTTTTGGATTGGTAGCATCTGGTTCATTTAAATGATTTTGAGTTACCCCATCTTTAAATTTCTCGCTGATAAAGAAAAATTCTCCTGGACTATTTCTTAATTCAAACATCTGAGGAGATATTTTATTCTTATAGCCTGAATGAACTATCTCTCTATCAATCGTATCTTCAATATATATCATTAACTCTTTCAGAGAGATTATCCCATCAACTGGATGATCTCTTGTTGCTGAATCTGCATTTCCCCGAATACCCTTAAGAAAGGCATCAGTAAATAAACTCCCATTCCACTTTTCGAGGCTGGCTATTGATTGTTCATCTTCGGTTCCGGCTGTGATCAGATGGTGTCCATCTTGGGAGAGACGCTCTAATTTTTTATCTGTCAGTGGTGATTTTAGTTGAATACCTGCTGCACCACTGAAACACGCATCAAGAATAAACAAGGTTTGTTTTGATACCAGCAAACTATCCCAACTCTTAATCTCTTTCATACTAATCATATCAGCATAAGCGGTATCTTTTGATGATTGAAGCACGAGATAACCTTGTAATAAATCATTACCAATTTTTCTTTGAGTACCATGCCCTGAAAAATAAAAAATAAACCGGTCATCTTTTCCAACTTGATTCGGAAAATCTTCTACCATAAGCTTTTCGATTCGTTGTTTTGTCGCTTTTTTATCCATTAGTTTTACAACGTAATCAAAGCCAGCTTCTTTTGTAAGATAGTCATATACACGTTGGACATCTTTAGGAGGGGCACTTAAATCTGGCCAATCTGAATTATAGTCACCAATGCCGATAACGACTGCATAACTTTTGTTAAAGTGCTCTTGCTCTTTTCCAAATAAGCTCTTAAACCACTCCCCCCATGCCATATCATCTTCGGGTTTTTGATATACCTGAGTTTTATCAGCACTTTCTTCTATAACAACATTTTTATTAATAAAAAATAAGCTTATCACAGCAGCAACAATCACTATTGCCAATACAAGACGCCAAGATTTCCACCCTAGCACAGACGCAGTATTTTCTTGATCTCTTAATTTTTTTGAGTGATCTATATGTTGCATTAATCTATCCTTTGTTTAATTATGACTTTTAAAAACATTTTTTATATTAAGGAACAATGGTGGGCAAACGGGCGGTGAAATCTGGGTTGATATTGAGTTCATGGCCGCCCGTTTACCCACCCTACAAATCTGGGGTGAAAAAAACTCATCAAAATCCCTGAACATCCCAGGGCAAAGCGATCCATTCGCCCCAAAATTCTTTATTAATCTTTAAATCCCCTAGCTTGGAGAATAAGTGTGATAATTGCTGTTAATAGGCTAAGTATTGCTGCTGTCAATGAAACCCAAGCAACCACATTATCTAAATCACCTTTGATTTCAAGCCCTTCAGGGGGTTGTGAAATAGAGTAGATATAAAAGCAAATGATAGCTACGATGAGAGAACCAATTATTATTAATGTTTTTTTCATTAGATTAATGCCTTGTCATAATTCAAACATTTATTTAAGTGTTATTTTTATCTATACTTAGCGCCGTCATAAATTGCGCTTTTTCGCTCCAACAGTAAAAGCTTAAAATGCACAACCCCGAAGGGGTTGAATGTGAATAGCCCCAGGTGGCAACCTGGTGTTGCCAAAAGTTCAGTTTATTCCCGCGCCGAGTATACACAAATTGACTCTTGATTTTCTTATTAGTTATAAGGGATTGACACCTATTTTGGGGCATTGTGGGCCCATGGGACGTTTTTTTTTAAAAGGTTCGATAAATCAATCATTTAAATAAAACACAGTGCTATAGTTGTCCAAAAAAGTTTTGGCCTCTTAAAAATTTGAATCAAGTCCAAAAAATTGGATTTTTTGGGATCACTCTATTTGGGCATAAACCTTTTCAGTTGAGGTATGAACGTGGCAAAAACACACCAATTCCCTTAAGCCAATAAATAGCGAGCGCGCATTATGACACACGTTAATAAAACTATCAATAAAAGAACAATTATCGTTATTAATTAATTACCAATTATCAATTGCTGCATTTCACGTAAACCGCATCAAGCCAAGGAGTTGTCAATACCACAGGGAGATTCTTTTTGCGCCTTTTGCGCCGCTTGCGTTAAAAAAAATAAACGCTAAAGACGCTAAAGTTTGAAATCACGTCAAACAAGATAACTAATAACTGACAAGGGCGATGGTGGGCAAGCGGAATTAAAAGCGAAGCAGTGGGTTTCCGCACAGCGAATACCCACCCTACAATGTGACATTGTCAAATTAACCCTTAACCATTAACTTATAACAGGCCGGTACTAATAATAGACTGACTAATAACGAAAAACTCAACCCAAACACTATCGTCACCGCTAACGGTTGCAACATTTTCGCCCCTTCTCCCCAACTCAGGGCTAAGGGCAGTAATCCCATTACAGTAGTTAAGGTTGTCATTAAGATCGGCCTCAGTCGTAATTCGCCTGCCTTGATGATGGCCGATTGCACCCCTAAGCCCGTGGCGCGTTGTAATTCTATCGTTTCTACTAGCACTATCGCATTGTTCACCACCATCCCCGATAACATGATCATCCCTAACCATACGGGCATGGATAACGGCATGGATAACCATCTCATGCCTATCGCTACCCCAATCGTCACAAACGGTATGCTGATTAATATCACTATTGGGTTGCGTAGTGATTCATATTGTACCGCCATCACCACAAACACTAAAAATATCGCCAGTATCAGTAAAGCTTGTGTCAGTCGTTGGCTTTCTTGTAAAGCTTTCGCGCCCCCCCCTTCATATAAACTATACCCTTGGGGTAATTCAATCTCCGTTAAACGCTGTTCTACCTTCGCCATGATGGCCAGTAAACTCGTATCCGTGTTCACATTGCCACTGATTTCTATAATCCGTTGTTGTTGATCCCGTATGATCTCAGCCGGTACCGGTATCCATTGTATAGTGGCGATGTCGTCTAAGCGAACCGCTTCGTGTTCGCTGTTATATAATAATACCGATTGTAAATCCAGTGGATTTTGTAACGCGCTGTAAGCCAAACGCAGACGCACATCAATACTTTCATCGCCATCAATAAAATCCGTCACGATGCGCCCATTCATTAGCGTGTTTAAATCGCGCCCGATATCTTCAAGGCTAAATCCGAAAGCTTCAGCTCGTTGCCTATCCACAACTATCGCAAATTCTTGACGGATTTCTTCAGCCGAATGTTTCAGATTCTGTAAACCCGGTACATCAACTAACCTTTCTAATATTTGATTGGCTAATTGCGTTAAAGTGTTTAAATCATGCCCTTGTATGCGTAAACTAAATTCTTCATCACTTCGCCCTAAACGGATGCCCCGAATACCCGCCGGCCGCATACGGATTTTGATGCCCACTAACTTCAATGTTTTCAAAGCCTTATTCATATTTCTTACCCAATTCTGGGTACTGATGGGACGTTCTGTCAGTGGCACTAATTGCACCATTAAACTGCTACGATGACTGACTTCATATTGAGAACGTCCAAATATAAAACCGCCCATTTGAGTAAATACCGAAACGACTTCAGGTTGTGTCTGCAAGAGTTGCTCAATTTGCATCACAGTGTTATCCATTTCTGCTAAGGCGATGCCCGGCTCGGCCGTTACCATTACCCGTACTCGCCCATCGTCTAAATCCGGTAGAAACAATGATTGGCCGCTCAAAAAGGTGGGTAGACTGAACCATAGCCCAACACTAAATAATATAATGATGATCAGCGGCCAGCGCAGTAAGTATTTGATTAACCAGAGATAACTCTTTTTTAAGCGCGATTCGATAGGGTACAGTAATCCCACAGAGCGATGCGTTTTCAGTTTACCCGCTAATGCCGGTACCACTGTTAAGGCGACGATCAAAGAAGCGAGCATCGCGGATGAAATGGTAAAAATCAGTTCCCGAAACAATAACCCTACCAATCCAACAATAAATAAAAACGGCACAATCGCCGCCAAATTGGTGGTTGTCGCAGCGACAATCGCGCTCGTGATTTCGCCTACAGCCTGAATCGCACCCTCTGTGGCAGAGTCTGATTCTTGTTGATGGCGCGTGATGTTTTCTAACATCACAATCGTATTGTCTACTACCATCCCTACCCCTAAAGCTAAACCCCCTAAAGTCATGATATTTAAGCTTAAATCGCCCCAAGCCATCAGTACAAAGGTGACGGTGATCGCTAAGGGAATCGCCGTACCAATAATTAAACTTTGTCGCAAATTGCCCAAAAACAGATAAACCACTAACATCGCCAACAGTGCCCCAATTAAAGCCGAATAGGCCGCATTATTCAGAGCATGTCGCACATAAACCGCTTGATTATCAACCACATCCACATGAACATCGGGCGGTAAAATGCGTTGTGCTGAAAGCCATGCCATGCGTTGTTGTACCGTATCAACCACTTTAACAGTATTAGCTTGCGGTTGTTTTTGGATAGACAACTTGATACCGGGGAGGTTATTAAAACGAACACGCAGCCGCTCATCTTGATGGGTATCAATAATTTCAGCGATTTCACCTAACAAAATTTCGTAACCATTCCCCCCGGCCCGTGACAAGCGTACAGCCGCAATCTCTTCCACCTCTTGCCAGCGCCCTTGCACCCGTGTACTGATTTCCTGAGTGGGCATATATAAACGGCCGCCGGCGCTTTCCACATTCGCTTGTTTTAAAGCATTCGCGATATCTTCCAAACTCAAGCCTAATGCCACTAAACGTTGTTGATCCGGTAAAACGTGAATTTCACGAATCAAACCGCCTCCCACTTCAGCCGCCGCAACACCAGGCAAATTGATAAACCATTTTGATAACTGCTTATCAACCCAAGTGCGTAATTCAACCGGATCACGTAAATGAGAACTCACCGCTAAAGTGAGTACCGGAATTTGCGACGGATCGCGTTTATAAATCACCGGCGGCTGAATGGTAGTCGGTAAAAAACGCTTAGCGCGATCTAAGCGCGTACTGGCATCACGCAAAGCAATATCAATATCTTTACCATAAGCAAACGACAAATCAACACTACTCCTG